>JAABUK010004649.1_pt1 | contig 22085 bp, 21 predicted proteins | sample 5559141 | NCBI WGS metagenome assembly JAABUK01 (sample SAMN10711869, study PRJNA513367) | rock metagenome | isolation source: Antarctica rocks | place: Antarctica: Victoria Land, Pudding Butte nord | collected 2016-01-03
TGTCCACGAACATCGGGTCGTTGGACAGTTTGAATCCGTCGGTCAGGTGGGGTTTGAGGCTGAACCCTTTCCAGATCCGGCCGATCGTGGACTTGGAAAGTCCGCTGCGTTCGGCCATCTTCTTCCGGGACCAGTGGGTGGCATGTTCCGGCGTCGATTCCAAAGTCGCCACCACGACGTCCTCGACCTGTTCGGCGGTGATCGTGGGCTTGCGTCCCGAGCGCGGCTCATCGACCAAACCGTCCAGCCGGGACTCGACGAACCGGCCCCGCCACTTACCCACCGTCGGCATCGAAACACCAAGCTGCGCGGCGACTTCCTTGTTCGTCAAACCAGCCGCGCAGGCCAAAACGATCCGCGAGCGCAACGCCAGAGCCTGCGCAGACTTCCTCCGCCGAACCCACCGCTCCAGCTGCTCGGTTTCATCAGATGTCAACTCCAGCAACGCTTTCGGCCGTCCAGTCATGGCACAATACTATCACATGACAACGAAACTCAGGCGCAGGACACTAGCGTCCTGCGACCAATCGGTTACACCCCCCTAAACGCGCAAAACAAAACACTTTCGTGTCCCGACACCGGGCGTGAACAAGCGAGATCGTCAACAGGCCGGTGACCGACGACCACGAATCCCCGAACGATAAAGATAGCTGGCAACGGGAACGGCTTTAGGTTTCGTCTGGCAGTGATGGCTAGTGCGTCGGTGATCTACAGTTCGCGAATCACTACTAAGTCACCGATTTGAGGCCTGCTGTGTTGAGCCGCCCGTTACGCTTGGCCCGACGTCGCCTATTAGGCGTCGCCGCTGTAGCTGGGGTCCTGCTGTCTTCGTTGGTCGTTCCTGGGGCGGCAAGCGCTGACTCTGCCACCACAGCGACGACCACGGCGGCGGCGGCCGAAGTGACACCGAGGCAGAGCCTGACGGTGGTGTCGCCGGTGCGGTTGTTGGACACCCGCAGTGGTGTCGGAGCGGCGCGCCGGGCGGTGCCGGCCGGTGGCCGGATCACCGTGCAGATCGCCGGGCGGGGCGGCATCCCCACCGGGGCAGCGGGGGCGGTCCTGAACCTCACGGTCACCAACACCGCCCGCGCGGGCTACCTGCAGGTGGTCCCGCACGCCGCCGCCGCCGGCACCAGCACCGTCAACTACGCGGCCGGTCAGACCGCCGCCAACGCCGTGTTCACCGCCCTGTCCACCTCCGGTCAAGTCGACATCATCAACCGCTCCACCGGCACCGCCGACATCATCGCCGAAACCAGCGGCTACCTACCCGCAGCGCCCGACCAGGCCGGCATCACCATCGTGTCGCCGGCGCGGTTGTTGGACACCCGCAGTGGTGTCGGAGCGGCGCGCCGGGCGGTGCCGGCCGGTGGCCGGATCACCGTGCAGATCGCCGGGCGGGGCGGCATCCCCACCGGGGCAGCGGGGGCGGTCCTGAACCTCACGGTCACCAACACCGCCCGCGCGGGCTACCTGCAGGTGGTCCCGCACGCCGCCGCCGCCGGCACCAGCACCGTCAACTACGCGGCCGGTCAGACCGCCGCCAACGCCGTGTTCACCGCCCTGTCCACCTCCGGTCAAGTCGACATCATCAACCGCTCCACCGGCACCGCCGACATCATCGCCGACACCAGCGCCGCAGGGCAGAGCCCTGACGAGTTCCCCAGCATTCACGGCCGCAACGGCAATAATGCCAATCCCGGACCGGTCGGCATCACTGCGGCCACCGCAGGCAAGCTTGTACCGACGTGGAAGTTCAGCTCCGATTTCCTGGTACCGGAGGCATTCGGTCTGGGGATGGTCTTCGACAGCATCCCAGCGGCCGGGTTCGGCGCTACGGACACGACCACCGGGCGCAGTCGATGGATAAGTAACCCGCCAGCCACTTTCCGAGACGGATCAGAATCGTTCAAGGCGTCCTTGCGGTTGTGCCGGTCCCTGTTCGACAGCGGCATCCTCTTTTACAGCTGCACCGTCGACCCAATTGTGCCTCGGGCTGGGGAGCCGCCGCTGCAGGTGCTGGCCTACGACGCGCTGACCGGAAAACTGCTGTGGCAATCGACCTCAGTTCGATCTGTCGCGTCCCAGGAGTACTACGAGCCCCCGGGTCCCATGGCTTACGCGGACGGGCGGCTCTACGTCGTGTCGTCGACCTTCGACGCCTTCGATGCGGCGACCGGGGCGAGGATATGGGTGACCGACTCCGCGGCGCCGGGTAGTACCTATCCACCCGTCTCCGATGTCGACACCTACGAGGGCAAGCTCTATCTGTCAGTCCTGCTGGGCGCTGGAAACGGGTTCATCGACGTCTGGGACGGGGCCACTCCTACCAGGCTCTGGTCCTATCCGGCGCGACCGCTCGACCCCAACTACTACCGTGTCATCGTCGCCGACGGCCATGTCTTCGTCCCGGACGACCCTTGGCTGATTGCCTTCGATGCCGGCGGGTGCGGCGCCAAAATCTGCGGCCCGCAATGGAAGACCGACGTTCGAGTGGCCAACCAGACCGGAAACATGACCTTCACGCCGGAACTTCGTTTGGGTGCGGTTGTCAACGGTCGAATCTTCGTCACCGCATCCGACGGCCTCTCAGAAGCCCCAGGCGGCGGCGCCTCCAACGACTTTCTCGTCGCCCTGAACAACTCCACCGGCGCGATCTCCGCCTACTGGTCCACCCCCGAAGCCATGCACGACGCGCCCGTCGCCGCCGGCGGGCTGATCTGGACGTCATCACGAGGATTCGCCGAAGCGTTCCCGCAGAACTGCACTTCCGTCTGTGCGCCACTCACTACGACCATCGCATTGACCACCACCAACTTTGAACCGATCCGTATCAGCGGCACCAGCCTTCTTGCCGGCGGTCAGGCGTATCAACCTCACTAGCCTGTCGTACTGGCGGGGCCGACCGGGACAAACACGTATGGCAAGGCGCTAAATCTATACGCATCGTCCGAAAGGGGCGAACCAGCGCGAGCAGTCCATGCTTACGGCTGAGCTCGGTTTCGATGCGCCACTGCGGCACGTGCAGCTCCAACGCCGCGACCTGACCGAGCCACGCCAACGCGGCCGGGGTGTCCATCACCGGATAGAACTTCGGCCCCGACGAGTGCCGGATCTGCACCCGGGTCAACCACGCCGGCGTCCTACCTCGAGGTCTTTGGCGAAGAACTCGGGTCCGTCGACACCGTCGGGCCACCGCTTCCGTGTCGCGGGCCGGCCGGCCAGGTGCGGCAGCATCACCGACGCGACCTGGAGGTAATAGGCGATGACGTCGGCCTTGGATGTGCCGGTGACGAGGTAGAACACCCGCTCCGGGGTGCTGACCTTGAACTCCTGCCCGGCGCCGTCATCAGAGCGGCACGCTCAACCATCGCCCAGCCTGCTCCCAGTCACGACATCGATGGTCACACCCAACCGTGCCCCGCCGCTGGCGTTCAGTGGTGGTGCGGGTGGCTAGCGGATTGATCCAACGTCAACCCGCCACCTGTGCAGCCAGCGGGCAGCGGCGGGAACCGGTTGCCCTTGACGTCGGTCGATTCGTAACGGTGGCCCTCGCCGTCCTCGCCGCATCCGTAGATACCGCTCACCGGAACAATCTGACCCGGCCGATACACCGAACTGCCCTGTTCAACTATGCCGACGCCATGCCCGCATGACCACCGCCCGAAACGAAGCCCAACCCGGCGGCGCGAAACAACGGATTCTCCGGGTCGCCCGAGCTCACGTGCTTGATCTGCCGCCGACCGGAACAGGCCGCCGGCCCCGATCACGCTGCTGTCAGGTTCGCTGCTTGGCGGTGATCGGCGCGGCCATCGGCGCGTCGGGGATACCGACCGCGGGCAAACGCCCCGTCGATGGTGAGCTGCCCAGCCGCCACCCGGCGCGCCCTGCGGCGCTTCGCCGGATCCGTGCGTGGCAGCCGCATCCAGTCCAGCTCGTCGCACCACCAGGCCCACAACATCCGTTCCCGCTCGTAGCTGTCCCTGCGGTCGGCCAGTACCCCGTCGCACCCAAACCGCCTCGCCGCGGCTGCCCGACCGTCGTGGGAGGTGCGGCCCCACCCCGACGCCGTCCGGACGATCAGACGTGCGGTGAGTAGATCCGCTAACAGAGCTTCCAGTTGCTCGGGTGGGGTGCGGGTAGTGGCGTACAAGTCATCGGGTGACGTGGTCGAATCGGCTATGTGGGCGTAGAGGAAACCTGCGGCGGAACCCAAACCTGCGGAGGTGAAGATGTCGTGATTCTGATCAGCGAGCCGACGGCCCAATTTGTCTTTCCAGATGCGATGAAGGGGGTCGGAACCTGGCGGCGGGACGCCTTGTGACCGCATTGGTAAAGATGGTTGTGGATAAACCAGTTGACCTGTTGAAACAGGTATCGGCGAAATGGTCCAGACATGGCCGCGCCGCCCGATGGCCGGTTCGGTGAGGCTGATCCAGTCGTCGGCTGCGAGTTGGTGCAGCCGGACGCGGACGGTTTCCCTGCCCAGCCCGGTGAGCATCGCCAGCCGGCGGGTGTCGGCCTCGACGGCGGAGGTGACTGCGGTGGCGGCGAGCAGGCACAGCGCGTCCAGGACGCGGCGGGCGCTGGGGCCGGTGCGGGTGTTCCACCGGCCGGGAGCGGCGTCGGCCCGGGCCTGAACGGCGGAGATCCTGCCGGCGACGGCCGCAGCCCGGGCAGGGAAGGTCGGGTCGTCGACAGTGGCGGGGATGAAGTCGGCGGTGCGCTGCACAGCCAGGACTGCCTTGTTCCACTGCCTGGCGAGCATCCGTTGCCGCGTGCGTGGATCGCGTTGCCGCCGGCCCGCCGGGTCCCGCTCGGTGCGGATGTGTTCCATGCCGGGCTCATGCAGCACAGCGACGACGTCCGCCAAGTGCCACCGGGCGCGGACAGCCCCAAGCAGCACGGTGAACGCCGCGCTGCTGGCATCCACCGGAACCCCGGCCAGCGCCCGGGCGCTGCCCGCCGGAAGCGGGCGGCGTTGCCCGGGCAGGTATCGGTGCCCCTCGGCGTCGACCGGCAGCGGCGTCGCTGGCGTGAGCGGAACTGGCCGGGGCTCGGTAGCGGCTGCGGCCGCGGCGATCGCCACGACCAGGCGGGTCAACTGCTGAAGGGTCACTGTCGATTGCCATTAATCCCGGCCCACTTGCCATTAATCCTGGCCCATCGTGCCGTTAATCTTGGCCGGTGTCCGATGCGGGCTGTCGGTGCCCGGGTCCATGATGCGGACCACACTTCGTTGATCGTGGAGGCGCATCGTGACTGACACGTCGTTACACCCGACCGGCCTGGCTGTGGAGAGCCCGGATGGGCTGGATGCGGTGTGCTGGCGCGCCCGCGACGGCGCCTGGCGTCGGGCGTGCGCGGATGCGGGCCTGTTGGCCGAGCGGCTGTGGCGGGCCGAGCCGGTCCGGCTCGGGGCGCAGTACCGTAATCGGCCGGCTCGGCATGGGCTGTATTTCTGGCCGCGTACCCGGGAGCATGTGCGGTACGAGTCGACGCGGCAGCTGGCTGGGTTGGTGGGCTTGGACTACGGCGGCCGGGCGGCGCAGGTCGGGTTCCGGCCGGTTCGGCTGTTGTTTCGCCGCGGCTCGGCGGCACCGTTTGCCGACCCGGATTTCCTGGCGGTGCACACCGGCGGGGATCAGGTGCTCTACGACATCCCACCGGTTGATCCCGGCGATGCGGCGCGGGACCGGCTGGCCGAGACCGTCCGGGTCTGCGCGCAGATCGGCTGGCGGCATGAGATCTTGTCGCCGCCGGTCGGTTTGCGGGCGGCGAACCTGGAGTTCTTGCGGGCGGCCCGGCTGCCCCGCTTCCACCCGGCCGGGGAGATGTTCGCGGATCTTCGGGCGGTGTTTGCCGGTGGGCGGCCGATCGGTGACGGTGCGGCGGCGGCATCAGGCGCCGGTGATGCCGTTCGTCCGCCATCTGCTCTGGCACTGCCGGCTGGCCACGGATCTGGATCGGCTGCTGGACGTCGACACCGTCGTCACCACTGCGGGGGAGGGGCCGTGTTGCGGTTGAACCTGGGGGACCTGATCGAGTGGGAGGACGCCGAGTACAGCGTGGCTGCGACCACAGGGGCTCTCACGTTGCTGTACCGGCTGGGCGACGGGCAGCGGGTGTGGGTGGATCTGGCTGCGATCGCCGCCGCCGGTGATCTGTCGCTGCGGCCGACGATCGCGCAGCACGCCACCGCCGCCGAGGGTGGCCCGGTGGGGGAGCCGTTGACCGGCCAGGAGGCCGAGCGGGCGCTGTGGTGGCAGGCGCACATCAATGAGGTCATCCACGGCGTGCCCGACCCGGACGACCCGTCGCTGACGCCCCGGCCGGGCTACGAGCAGGCGAGCAAGACTGGGCGCCGCGAGGTGAAGGCACGCGAGCTGCAGGCGGCCGGGGTCAAGGTGTCGACGCGTACGCTGCGCCGCAAGGAGGCCGGCTACATCCGCGGGGGTCTTCGCGGCCTGCTGGACCAACGCGAGGGCAACAGCCGACCACCCGAGGTCGATGTGCGGGTGACCGATGCTGTCCTGGCGGTCCTGCAAGACACCACCGATCGCAGCACCGTCTCCACGGTGACGCTGATCAACAAGGTCCGTGCGCAGGTGGCCACCCGCTACCCGGGTGAGCAGGTCGTGCTGCCGTCGGGCCGCACTCTGCGCCGGCTTGTCGAACACTACGACCTGCGAGGCCTGGCACGGGGCAAGGCGACGACGCGCCGTTCGGCGGCGGCCCGGCCGAACAGGGGACCGCGTCCGGTGACCGTGATGTATCCGGGGCAGATCGCCGAGATCGACTCCACCCCGGTGAACGTGCTGTGTCTGATGCCCGACAACAGCATCGGCCGCCCGGCTCTTTCTGCTGTCTTGGATGTGGCGACGCATTCCCTGTTGGGCTTTTCGATGGTGCCGACCGGGGCGTCAGGGGTGGAACACGCGGACCTGCTCGCGAGGATCCTGCGGCCGCGGCGTTGCCGAACGGGCGCGCCCGACTGGATGCGGCTGGACTGCGCGGCGGTGTTGCCGCACGAGCAGATGGTCGCGGCGGACGGGCGGCAGCGGGGTGCCCTTGCCGTTCCGTACATTGTGCCGGAGACGATCACCACCGACCGTGGCAACGACTACCTGTCGGCGACGTTCATCGCGGCCTGCCGCCAGTTCGGCATCAGTATCGCCCAGGCGGCCCCGAAGTCGCCGGTTCAAAACTCACATCGAACGGTTCCTGGGCGCGGTCGAAACCCTGTGGATGCAAAAGCAGCCCGGTTACATCGGCTCGGACCCGACACGCCGCGGCCGGGTGGACCGCGGCGCACTGTTGACGCTGGCCGAGCTGGCCGACTCCTTCGAGCGGTGGTGGATCCGGGTGTGGCAGAACCGGCCGAACGAGGCCCTACGCGACCGGGATGTCCCCTCCCGCCGATACACGCCGAACCAGATGTACGCGGCGCTGTTCGACGCGACCGCGGGGATGCCGGTGCCGATCGACGAGGCCACCTACATCGCGCTGATGCCCGCCCACCGGCGGGTCCTGCAGCCCGGGGCGGGCTTCCAGATCAACCACTTGACGTACTGGTCGGACAAGCTTCAGCCACTGACCAAGATCCGGCCGGACAGGGACGGCAAGTGGGAGGTCCACATCGACCCGTACGACACCGACCGGGCGTGGGTCGCCGACCCCGACACCGGCGCGTGGATCCAGTGCGTCAGCCAGTCCTACCGGCTGACCGGGTTCCCATTCGCCTCCGCCCTACGCGGGCTTCGCGCCGTCGCCGAGGCCGCAGATCCACAGGACGCCTGGGCCGAGGAACTCCTGGCGGCCGAATCGGAGCGGATCTCCCGCAAGCGGGCCGCACGCCGCAAGGCCGTGCTCGCCCAACGGGAACGCGACGGCGAACCCCGCCCCGCCCCGATCGCCGACCCCGAACCCGCGGTGCCGGCCACGTTCGACCCGGACGAGTTCCGGGTGGTGTCCCCGGATGAGGAGCTGTGGAATGCGACCTGAACCGAAGAACACCCTGGCCGGGCTACGCCGCCGGCTGGACTGGCGCTTCACCCGCCCCGACCCGATCACCCGCGGCGACTATCTCGCCATGGACCCGGACCAGAGGTGGGCGTTCGACAGTCTGCGCCTGCAGTGGTTCGGCGCCGGGTTCTGGGTGAAAACCACCGACACCATGGACCTGCTGCGCTCGGTGAAGGGCTACCTGCGCACCACCTGCGATCTGGCGGTGGGGGAGCGCAACGTGGTGCTGGACGGGCCGGCGAACGTCGGCAAGACCACCATGCTGTTGCGCCTGGCCCGTGAGGTCGAGATGGCCGAGCAGCGCATGAACCCCTACTACCGCGCCCAGGGCGTGGTCCCCGTCGTCTACCTCGAGGTCGCACCGCGCTCCACCCCGAAGATGATGGCCGCGGCGATCCTGGACTTCTTCGGCGTGCCGGCGGGCGAGCGCCGCACCCAGCGAGTACTGGTCAACAACGCCGTAGACCTGCTGCTGGAAAGGGGTTCTCGGCTCCTGTGCGTCGACGAGCTACAGATGCTTCGCCTGCATGGCCCTACCGGCGACGACGCGATCGACACCCTCAAATCGATCATCAACAACGCCGGGGTTGTCACCGTGCTGTCCGGCATCGACCTGACCGCGAAACTGGCTCCCGGGCCGCAGAGCAGATCATGGGCCGCGGCGAGATCCGGCCGCTGCGACCGTTCCCGTATGCCAGTGACACCGACCGCGGGCGTTGGACCGCGCTGATCCACCGATTCGCCCAGGAGATGTTCCTGATCGACGCCGACCCGGAGCATCTACTGCCGTTCGCCGACGCGCTGCATGCCCTGACCGGCGGGCGGATCGGCACCCTACGTCGCGTGCTGGCCCGCGCCATGTCCGTGGTGATCGATGAGAAGCACACCCCCGACGAGCCGGAAGTCATTGACGGGGAGCACATCTTCGGCGCCGCCGGCGCCGGAGTGGCCAAGGCCGCACGCGGCAGGCCCGCCGGCGGCGCCGCGGCATGAGACCGACGGCCTTCAAACCCCAGGCGGCGCCGGTGCGGCCGGCGCAACTGGAGACCCCGCACTGCTACCTTCACCGGCTGTGCGTGGCCAACTGCATCGACCCGACTGTGGTCGCGTCATTGATCGCCCAGCGCGCCACCGACGGGCACCGCCACCAGATGGCCCTGGCGATCTTGGAACTCGGCGGGCCGCACCCGATCCACTTCGCCCGCTCCTACCTGCGGGCCACCGGAGCGCAGACCGACGACGCCGACAAGTTGCTCACCGACACCTACCGGCGGCGCACCGCCGTCCGCTACGCCTGCACGTTCTGCACCGCCGGCCGGGACGTCGAAACGTTCGATCACCACCGGTTTTGCCTCTGCCTACGACACGGCCGGTGGCTCGCTCCCGGCCACCAACCCCACCACCAGCGGCCCATCCCCGACGTGTCCGCATGGGTCTGCGCCGAGCGGCACTACCGGCGGGCGGCCGCAACCGGATTCCTGACCCGCCGCCTGATCGACGCGACCTGGCACGCCGTCCGCGACCAAGCCGCCCTGCTCGGGCCGCCCGCCTGGACGCAGAACCTGCACACCGCCCAGGCTCTGCCCGGCTTCATCGACGGCATCGACGACCGGCTGGCCCTTCATCCGCAAACCGCCCGGCTGCTACGTCTTCTGGCCCTGCCCGGCACCTGGTACGCCGTCGATGCCCTGGCCCGCAGCCCGGAACACCTACGTGCCCAGCTGCGCCGCCAACTCGCGTGGATCCCCGGCGACGCCTGGGTACTCGTCGAAGCCCTGACCGCCGAACTGATCTACTCCCGCCAAGCCCGGATGCAGCAACTCGGCCGGCTGTTCAACCGCCACCCCCATCGCAATGCCGGACCGTTCTGACCCGCCGAGAGTCTCACCACTGCCGTCAGTCGCGGCGTGCTGATCGGCGAGCATCCGCCGCAGCCACCCGCAGTCGGCGTTCACATCACGCGAGGTCAGCTCCGGCACCCGGACGGCGGCCCACCGATCCCACCGGGCCGCCAAACCCGGATCCGTCGTCGCGAGATCGTTGATCCCCGGCCGGGTTCGCTCCCCGGTACACACCGGGCAGCCGGCCCCGGTCCGTGCCCGCCGCGACGGAGACTCCTGCCAGGCATGACCGCACCACCCCAGCCACCACACCAACCCCGACGACGACACCGGCGTAGTAGCCGCCGACCGGCCCCGATTCAACGACGGATGCCACTGCGACGCCAAAAACGGCGCCACCACCGCCAACGAACGATCCCGGGCCGCCAACGACCACACCCCCAATCACCGGGCCGATCATCCCCGGCGACACCGACACCGACACCCGCGCCGCCCGACCCCCCGAGTGCGGAACGCCCCCGGCCGGAACTGGACCGGCCGTCAGCGCCGACCACGATTACCCACACGCCCGGCCCCACGCTCGGGCACGAACCTGACAGCCGGAAGGTCATCAAGCTGTGCGACCCCGCCAGACCGATCACCGGCTCGCTGGCCAGCGAGGCCGCTCGAACCGTCCGCAGCGGCAGCTTCTGGCCAAGATTAATGGCACACCCGCCCGGGCGCTCATGCTCGGAACACTGGCCAACTACCCGCTCGGCTGGCCAACATCAATGGAAATCGACACATGGGCAGACGATCGAGTTGCCCGTCGGAGTCGGGCAGGACGCCTCCGGGGTGGTCGACGAGGTCGGCGGGGGCGCCGAAGGGGTCGAGGTTGGCGACCACGTGTTCGGCCAGGGCTCAAGCACCTACGCGGAGTACACCGTGCTGTCGTCCTGGGCACGCCTGCCTGAGAATTTGACGTTCGAAGAGGCTGCTGGGTACCCCTCCGTCGTGGAGACCGCGCTGCGCATCATCGACCAGGTCGGTGTGCAGCCAGGGCAGACGCTGCTGGTCAGCGGCGCGTCCGGCGGAGTCGGATCCGCGGTGTTGCAGATCGCGCGCGACCGTGGCATCACGGTGATCGGCACTGCTGGTGCCGCCAATCAGGAGTATCTGCGCAGCCTGGGTGCCCTCGCCACCACCTACGGCGAGGGTTGGGTCGAGCGGGTGCGGCAGCTCGGCCCCGTCGAAGCGGCCGTGGACCTGGCCGGCTCGGGCGTGATCCGCGGGCTCATTGAGTTGACCGGAGATCCGCACAAGGTCATCTCTATCGCCGATTTCAGTGCGCCGGAGCTCGGCGCCCGATTCTCCGCCGTGGACGCGGGTATGCCGGAAGCGCTCGGCGAGGCCGTGAGCCTCATCTCGCGGGGGAAACTTCACATCCCGGTCGAAAAGTCGTATCCGCTGGCCGAGGCCGCAGCGGCGCACATCGACAGCCAGGCCGGTCACGCGCGCGGGCGCCGAGTGCTGGTGATCTAAAAGCCGACGCGCACAGTCATCAGCCGGAGCCGGGAGCACCAGGGGCGCTGCCACCCCGGCCGACAGCTCTACATCGCGGACGCCACGATGCCGGGATGTGATGGTTGGCGCGGCGCGGGATCCCACACACAACGCTGCGTGAGGCCCACGATCGGAGCCGTGGATTAGAAAGACGCAGCATCGTGAGGGTCGCGCCCACAGGATTGAGCACGAAACGGCGGCGCGGGAGCGGTGGCCTATCCTGGTCGCGGGCACCCGCCCGGTCCACCTCGGTGCGGTCCTGCGGGTGCGGCCGATCCCAAGCTAGTAGGAGCAGACCCATGAAGATCCAGAACTCGGTAGCCTTTGTCACCGGTGGGTCCATCGGCCTGGGGGCGGCGATGGTCAACGAGCTGCTGGAGCGTGGGGCGCGCAAGGTGTACAGCGCCTCACGTCACCCCGGACCGGCGGTCGACGCCCGGGTCGAGGTCGTCCGGCTGGACGTCCGCGACCCCGCGGCGGTCGCCACCGCCGCCCACGCGGCCTCGGACGTGAGCATCTTATGCAACATCGCCGGGGCCTACCTGGGCACCCCGCTGCTCACGGCCGACCTCGACCTTGTCCGCGACGAGCTCGAGACCAACGTGGTCGGTTTGATCTCCATGGCGCGGGCGTTCGCGCCGGTGCTGGCGGCCAACGGTGGTGGTGCCATGCTCAACGTCCACTCGCTGCTCTCGTGGCTGAGCGCGGCGGATGCCTACAGCGCATCCAGGGCAGCCACCTGGTCGGTGACCAACGGCCTACGCGCGCTGCTGGGGCCTTCGGGCACGCTGGTGACAGGTTTGCACGTGGGGTTCATGGACACCCCGCTGACCGCCGCCTACGACGTACCGAAGAGCGACCCGAGGGACGTGGCCCGCTCCGCCCTGGACGGCGTGGAAGCCGGTGCGGACGAGGTGCTGGCGGACGAGGACAGCCGTTCCGCGAAGCAGTTGCTCTCCGGCGACCCGGCACGCCTAGTAGTCGGTTGACCGTCTGAGCACCTCTTATCGTGATGGCGTGCGCCCCCGCGCTGGAGGCGCACGAATCATGACCTCGTCGACGCGGCCCGGGACAGGGTAAAGGAGGTGAAGTTACCGTAAGGGTCGTAGTGGCGCTTCACTAGGTTCGTCGACCACCGAAACGCCTCACGCAGTCCGCTTCGCGCGGCGCCTCGCTCAGGCCAGCGCGGGAGTGGTCCTTGACTCGACGCCGCCGCCGGGTATGTGGCCGGCTTCGCTCGCATGGTAAAGGACCTCCTCCGGCGACAAGGACACGCTGACCGGGTGGATGGCCACCGTCGCCCGCGACCTGCCGACGCTGCGCTCGTTCACCGTCGGGCTGCGCCGCGACATCCAGGCCGTCACCGCCGGGCTGATCCAGCCGTACAACTCCGGCGCAGTGGAAGCACGACCTGCTCACGAAACTCATCCTGCTGATCGGAACACCGAACACCAACATCTACCGACGCCGGGAGGCCACCACGGCACGGAGCCTGAACTGAAGAGCCCTCTCCGCTCCGATGACGACGGCCACCGAAACAGCACCCCACACACTCCGGGCCTCGACGCCAGCCGCAGAAAGTGCAGCCACCGGTGCCGCACGACCACAACCAGCCAGGATCACGAAACCTGAGCTGAGCCAGAACCAGATAATTTGGCAATTCATACCGGGAGGGCCCCGTGCTCGGCCTTAGGGCGGGGCCGCATGCCAAATCGCTAGGGCGTGCCCCGGGACCTTCGGGGTCGGGTTGGCCAGAGTCTGACTTGTGCTGCACCGTCACGATTTGTCTGGTGAGCAGTAGGCCTGGTTGGAGCCGTTGCTGCCGGACCGGACCCTCGAGGCGGGGTGGCCGGTGGATGGACTATAGGAATCGTAGAATCCTGATGGGCAGGGCGGATTTACTAGAGTCGCTACCTCACTTGGTAATGGAGGCGACCGGGGCGTGCCGCATGATTTCCCCGTCGCTGAACACAACACCGTCGTTGCAACGCGCCTCGACCTTGCCGCCGGCGAACTGCTCGTCGTAGAGCTGGGCGTACAGGCCGTTGAGGCCCACCAGTTCGGTGTGCGTTCCGTGTTCGACGACCCGGCCGCGGTCGAACACGAAGATTTGGTCGGCGGCCAGGACGGTGGACAGCCGGTGGGCGATGGCGATGGTGGTGCGACCCTGCATCACCGTGTCCAGCGCCGCCTGGACCAGGCGTTCACTGGTGGTGTCCAGCGCAGAGGTCGCCTCGTCCAAGATCAGGACCCGCGGATCGGCCAGGATGACCCGCGCGATGGCCAGCCGCTGTTTCTCTCCGCCGGATAGCCGGTAGCCACGCTCACCAACGGTGGTGTCGTAGCCGTTCTCGAGGCGTTCGATCCGTTCGTGGATGTTCGCGGCTTTCGCCGCCGCTACCAGTTCGGCGTCGGTGGCGTCCTGCCGGGCGTAGCGCAGATGGTCCCGCACCGTGGCGTGGAACAGGTAGGACTCCTGGGTCACCATTCCGACGGCGTCGGCCAACGTGGCCTGGGTGAGGGCGCGGACATCTTCGCCGTCCAGGAGCACGGCTCCGGCGTCGACGTCGTAGAGCCGCGCCACCAGGTAGGACGATGTCGTCTTACCGGCTCCGGACGGACCGACGAAGGCGACCAGTTGTCCGGTCGGGATCTCCAGGCTGACCCCATCCAGCGTCCACGGCTGTTGGCCGTCGGCGTCGGGGCGCTCGCCGCCGGGATAGCGGAAATGCACGTCGTCGAAGGTGACCTGCCCGGCGAGATCGGCCTTTCGTCGCGTCCGCGCGCCCTTCGCGTCGACGATTGCCGGCCGGAGATCGAGATAGTTGAAGATCCGCTCGAACAGGGCCATCGAGGTTTGTACCTCGACGCTGACCCGCAGCAGCTGCACGGTTGGGAACAGCAGCCGGATCTGCAGGGTGGTGAAGGCCACGATCGTTCCCGCGGTCAAGGTCTGCGACGCGCCGGCCAGGAAGACCCCGCCGAGTGAGAAACCGGCGACCAAATACAATCCATTCTGGCCTCCGGATGCGAAGCGGGAGGAAGGCTTGTTCGCGGGGGTCACCCTGGCCCTCGCTGACCGCAATCCGGTACTGGCTGGCGAACCGGAGACCGCCCCGACGTTGTCGACAGCGCTGGCCGCCGGTAGGCCGGTCGACGTCGACGTCTCCGGGGTCGCGGTAGACAGCCTTGGCGCGCGACGCGCCGGCACAATCGCGGTCCGCGTCGCACAAGCCCACCACGCTCAGGTCCTGCTTGTCCCCGATACGGCCATCACCACGACAGCTCAACTGCTGTGGGACCGCCTACGCATCCGCGCCGAGGCAGGCGCCGTTACCGGTCTGGCCGCCGCACTCCACAACCAACTCACCACCGACACCGGCTCCATCACTGCCGTAATCAGTGGCGCGAACTGCCAATAACAACAAACAATCACGAGCTATCACGACCTGCAGAGGCGCTCCGCTGAAGGAACCCCCACCGGGCGCCGACGGTCGTGCCGAGCGGCGGCTCAGGGAGCTGAGTACCCCTTCGGCGGGGCCATTGGCACCGGTAGAGGGTTCCTCATGCGGGGCGCCGCACGGTGGTACCAACTTGTACGACCGACGCATCCGTGTTGCCGACGGCGAGTGGCTCTTCAAACCCCACCTAGCCCATGGAATCCGCAAGCCGCGAGGGTACGGACAATCTTGGTCGGTTCGCCAGCCATTACGCAGGCGCTTCGGCGAGGTCTGTGGAACTGGACATGGCGGCCAGCAGTTCCAGCGAGCGGATGCGGTCTTCCAGCCGGTATATCTGCATGGTTGCCATGAGCTCGTCAGCGCCGGTACGGGCCAACAGCTCGGTCAGTGAAGCCTGTACGGTCTCGGGGCTGCCGATCGCCTGCTGGTGGTGGCGCTGGGCGGCGAATGCCCGCTCGTCTGCCGACCACGTGTGCACAGCCGCTTCTTCCGGGGATGGGAGTCCTCCGGTGAATTGGCGGCCTCGCTGGAAGAACTGCGCGAACATCAAGTCTGCTGACGCGGCGATGGCGACAGCCTCGGCATCCGTCGGGGCAACGACGGTGAGCGCGGTCACAATCGTGTGCGGCTGCGCAAACGCCCGGGAGGGACGGAAGTTTCGCCGATAGTGCTCGAACGCGGCGGCAGCGTCGCCACGGCCGAAGTGGTGGGCGAAAGCGAACGGCACACCAAGCTTCGCCGCCAGGTCAGCCGCCCCGTGAGTGCTGGCACCCAGCACCCACACCGACGCGGGCTCGTCGGCGCGCGGTGCCACGTACGGGCCGCGGTACGGCCGTCCGTCTGGGGATTCCCCGGTCAGATACGCGGAGAGCTCAGCGACGGACTGCGCGAAATCATCTCCGCCGTAGTTCGCCAGCGAGCGGGCCAGCACCTGCGCCGTCTGCGGGTCCGGCGCACCCCGCCCCACTCCGAGGTCGATGCGGCCGGGATACAACGACGCGAGCGTGCCGAACTGCTCGGCAACTACCAACGGGATGTGATTCGGCAGCATCACGCCCCCGGTCCCGACATGGATGCGTGAGGTCGCAGCAGCCAGGGCTCCCACCGTGATGGCTGGCGCCGAGCTGGCCACGCCGGGTGCGCCGTGGTGCTCCGCCATCCAGTAGCGGGCAAAGCCCAACTCCTCTGCCCGGCGTGCCGAGGCGATGAGGTCCTCGAACACGTGGTGCATCGTCATTCCAGAGCCGGCCATTGCTGTGTCCAGCACGGAAAACTGGACGGATGCCAGCGAGCTGACTGTGCCTGTATGTGTCGTCAATGTTTTCTCGTCTCTTCATGATCGCCGGAGGGTCGCAAGACCCAGCCAGTCGTGGTGTGCGGTGCTCATCGGGTGCGGTTACTGGACACCGGCTCAGGGCTTGTCCGCCTGCCGGTGCAGATCGAGAACGTGCAGCCTGCACGTGTCTGTCGGGTCAGGAGCCCCACCGGTTACTCCTGCGACATGTCGATGATCTGCTCCATGGTCCTTCGGAACGAAGCGATCTGGTGCTGCCCGAACCGGTCGGCCCAGCTCTGCTCGACCTCGGCGAGGACCCGGGCAGCGGCGCGCTGGCCGGCTTGTCCGCGTTCGGTGAGGCGGATGATCTTCGTTCGCCGGTCATGCGGTGCCTCGGACCGCTCGACGTAGCCGAGCTGCACGAGCTCGCCGACCGCCTCGGCCACGCCCTGCTTGGTCAATCCGGAGCGTTCGGCGAGGTCGGTCAGGCGCGAGCCTTCGTCGTCGATGAATCGATAGACGCAGCCGTGCTTGTATCGCAGCCCGGGGAAGCCTTCTTCGGCCAGGCGGTCGTGCAGTCGGCCCAGCGTGATCTCCCTGACGTCTCCGAGCAGGGCAGGCAGCGGTGAGGGGCCCTGCCGGCTCGAGTCGGGCTTACCGGTGGCGGTTGGTGTCACCATGATCATCCCTTTCGTCAAGGAACTTTATCAGGTCACTTGACAGTCTGGTGCGTCCGTACCTAAAGTCCGCGGTCAAGCCGCTTCATCAAGCAGCTTGACCGTATACCCAAGACCATCACCCGGAACCCGGGGATCAACGAGCTCGGAGAAGTCACGTGACAGTGAATGACAAATCGGTTGGTACCGCTGAGGTAGATCGTGCCAATGTCGTGGTCGCCCGGAGACCCTGGCGGACCACCCTGGTGGCGAGCCTCGGGCTCCTTGCGGCCTACGTGCCGGTGACCGCTGTCATCACGGCGTTGCCCAGCATTCAGCGAAGGCTCTCAACCTCGGCGTCGTCGCTGCAGTGGGTGAGCGACGCGCTGGTCATTCCGATGGCGGCGCTGATCTTGTCGGCCGGTGTCTTCGGCGACGTACATGGCCGACGGAAGGTGTTCCTCGCCGGTCTGATGGCAACCGCGGCGACTCCTCCGTGCAGTAGTGAGTGCGCGCCGGAGGCGAGCTCCCCGGAGAACGTTCCGCAATCCAACCTCTGTCAACGACGCTAAGGAGCCAATCGTGCAAAGAAATCTCTTGACCCGTGTAGCCGTGGCCGTGATCGGCGCTGCTATCGGGCTCACCACAGTGACATCACCGGCTGCAGCGACCACGGTCTTGCTTTCAAGCCCGCAGATCGTCGCCCACTTCGACAGGCCTGCCGGGCAGGCCGCGGAGAGCGTCATCGTGGAACCGGACGGTTCCATGGACATCGGGCTCATCCTCTCCCGGCAGGTGGCGCACCTCACCCCGTCGGGGCGGATCAAGGTGCTGGCCACTATGCCGGTACCGGCGGACGGGGGTGTCAACACCCCGCGTGTTGGCCGTCCCAACGTGACGGGCATTGAGCGGACCCGGAACGGAGTGATTTACTTTCTGTACTCAGCAGGCGATGACGCGCTCACTGGTCTGTGGCGGCTACGCGAAGACGGCTCACCGCGTCGGATCGCCGCTTTCCCCGCCGAGAGCTTCCTCAACGGGCTGGCGCAGGATGACCGAACTGGTTGGTTCTACGTCACCGATTCCACGCAGGGCAGGGTCTGGCGGGTCGGGCCGGGCGGAGGCACACCCAAGATATGGGCAGGCGGACCAGAACTTGCTCCTATCAACTTCTTTGGCGCCAATGGCATCAAGGTGCACAACGGTGCGGTGTGGGTCTCCAACTCCGATCAAGAAACGATCCTGCGTATCCCGCTGACCGGGCACGGATCAGCCGGACCGATCCAGACCAAGGCCTCGGGGCTCACCAGCGTCGACGACTTCGCGTTCACCGGCCACGGTGATCAACTGCTCGCGGCGCTCAACCTGCCCAGCGAGCTGGCACTGGTCACGCCGGGCCAGGACACTCGCGTGGTCCTTGACGGAAGTGACGGCCTGAATAACACCACCGCTGTGGCCGTCCACAACGGCACCGTCTATGTCACCAGTGGTGCGCTCACTACGGGAGGGGACTCGAACTTGCTCACTGCCCACCTCGACTGTCGGTCCTCGCGCTGAGTGGCGTAGTTTCCTCACGCTATCTGGCGCACCTGAGAACCATGTGCAACCCTCAACCACCTCGACCTGCAAGGACACCTCGGCGCACCCTCGCGGCGGTGCACAGGCGTACTGGGCAGCTGCTTGAGTCAAGTAGTATTTGGGCATTTCAGAGCCGGTATCGAGTCATCCAGTCGGTGGCGTGGATTATCCGCGGACCTTTCAGGAGTTACTGGCTTGGTTTCCTGACGATGCGACTTGTCTGGTCTATCTGGAGCGGCTGCGATGGCCTGACGGTTTCGTCTGTCCGGCCTGCGGCGGTCAGGGTGGCTGGCGGACGGCGAAGTCGCATTGGATGTGTCCGGACTGCGGCCGGCAGACCTCGGTCACGGCCGGAACGATCTTTCACGGATCCGGACGCCGCTCTCGATGTGGTTCGCAGCGATCTGGTTCCTCACCTCTCAGAAGAGCTGCCCCGCCGATCAGAAAGTAAAGAACGGAATGTCGGCGCAGGGGCTGCAGCGGGTGCTGGGTTTCGGCTCCTACGAGACCGCCTGGGCGTGGATGCACAAGATGCGCCGAGCGATGGTGCGGCCCGAACGAGAACTGCTCTCCCGGGTCGTGGAGTTGAATGAAGTGTTCGTCAGCAACGAGTCTCGCGGCCGGGCCGGCGGCGTGAAGGACCACACCGCGGCGATGATCGCGGTGGAATCAATCCCCGGCCGCAAGCTGGGCAGAGTCCGTATCGAGTTGTCAGGGCCGGCTCGATCGGTCTGCATGCTGGACTTCGCCGGCCAGGTCATCGCCAAGGGATCAGTGGTCAGGACCGACGGCGCCAACTACCTGCAGAAATTGTCCGTTGCCGGGTACGAGCACGTGGCGTTCGTCGGGACCGACAGCCCTGAACCTGCCCACGTCAACCTTCCTGGTGTTCACATGATCACCTCGCTGCTCAAACGATGGCTCACCGGAACCCTGCACTACGCGGTGTCTCAGGAGCACCTGGCCTACTACCTGGATGAATACACGTTCCGGTTCAACAGTCGAACGTCGAAAAGCCGCGGGCTTTTGTTCTATCGATTACTGCAACAGGCCGTCAACACCGACCCGCACCCGCTCGCTGAGCTACGGAATCCCGTTGCTGCAGTGAATATCTCGTTCTGAACTTGATTCAAGCAGCTATCCAGTACAGGCGTTCGAGTACTACGCCAAGTAGCTTGAGGAAGATACGCCAGTTAATTCGAGGATTCGTGCGCCCAGAGGAACAGGGAGGTGACCTCGTGACTTAGGACTCGCCGCGCATCTACGTAGGTTTGACTGTTTGTGTTGGGTAGAATTGTGCTATGGCGCTGCCGGATGTGGATGTCGATCAGCTTTCCGCCCGGTTGTTGCTGATCAGAGCACATTTGGATGAGCGGGCCTGGCGGTTGCTGCTCGGCGCGGAGGCGAAGGTGCTGGGTCGGGGCGGCATCAAAGTGGTCGCCGGGGCGGTGAAGGCGCATCCGGACACAGTCGCCCAGGGAGTGCGGGAACTGGACTATCCGGACCCGATTCCCGGGCGGGTCCGGCGCCCGGGTGGGGGGCGACCTGCGGCGGCGGTCACCGACCCGACGTTGTGGGAGGCGTTGGACGCGTTGGTGGATCCGGTGACCCGGGGTGATCCGGTGTCGGCTTTACGGTGGACGACAAAATCGACGGCGAAACTGGCCGGCGAACTCGCCGCCGGCGGGCATCAGGCGTCGGCGTCGACGGTGGCGAAGCTGTTGAAGGCCAACGGCTACAGCTTGCAGGCGAACTCCAAAACCATCGAAGGCAACCAGCACGTCGATCGGGACGCGCAGTTCAACTATCTGGGCGATCAGGCCACCGCGTTCACCGCCGCCGGCGATCCGGTGATCAGCGTCGACACGAAGAAGAAGGAGCTGATCGGGAACTTCACCGCCGCCGGCCGGGAATGGGAACCGCAAGGCCGGCCCACCGACACCAACGTCCATGACTTCGTGGACAAGAAGCTGGGCAAGGTCGCGCCGTACGGGGTGTACGACATCGCCGCGAACACCGGCTGGGTCAATGTCGGCACCGACGCCGACACCGGCCAATTCGCCGTCGAGTCGATCCGCCGGTGGTGGAACACCATGGGCGCCAGCACCTATCCCGACACCAACCGGTTGTTGATCACCGCCGATTCCGGTGGGTCCAACGGGTCGCGGCTGCGGCTGTGGAAAACCGAGCTTGCCGCCCTGGCCACCGAGACCGGCCTTTGCATCACCGTCTGCCACCTGCCGCCCGGCACGTCCAAGTGGAATAAAATCGAGCACCGACTGTTCTCCGCGAACAGCCGCAGCTGGCGGGCCCGGCCGCTGACCTCACACGAAGTCGTCATCGAAACCATCAGGGCCACAACGACAACGACCGGACTGATCATTGATGCCGAACTTGACCTCGGAACCTATGAGAAGGGCATCAAGATCAGCGACCGACAGATCCGAGAACTCGAAGCCAGTCAGCTACACCGCCACGAGTTCCACGGCGACTGGAACTACAGCATGCACCCCGCGACACGCCCGAAAACACCCACTTAAATCACGCGAGCGCCCTTAGCGGGGTGATTTTGCTGTTCGTGCTCGTCGTCGCTTGCCGGTGTGAGTCCGGTCCGGGTAGCTGTCAGGAGGCCCGGTAGCAGACTGGCGGCTCGGGTTGGAAACGGTCCGGGTCGAAGCCCAGTGTCGAGAGCCCTTTTGGGGGAGCAACTGTGCGGTCCGCAGCATGAAGCGAAGCCTGCAGCGTCGTTAGAAGCCTGCCCGTGAGGGTGGGGACAGAGGGAGCCGAGCCGCTGAATGCACGGTGAAGGCCTATTGACGCGGTGAAGAACCTGAAATCGCAGCCGCCAGGAACCCTCCGGCGTATGGGGCGTGGAACGTACAGATAGTGACGACGGGAACTGGGGAGGCCCTCCCCGGCCCGGTGACCTGCGAGTTCGTCACCGGAAAGTCGGGTCCTATAATCGGTTCCGCCGGGAAGTGGATTCGTGCCGGGTGGGCGTGGCGAGGCGGCCGTAGTACTGCTGGAGCCGAGCGGACAACATAACCGCCGGTGAGGGAAGGGCCGCTGCTTCGTCGATGCGTATTGGTTGTCAAGGAGGAGGCCCGGTGAGTGCTGTGCTGGCTAGGGAAGTTTTCGGTGTCGACGGACCCACCGATGTTTTCGTTCGTCGTCATCGCCGCTGGGGATGGTGGAGCGTTGGCCGCAGTAGCCGCTGCGCGTTGCGGGTGGTCAGCGCACGCCAGGTGTCGTCCTCGGGCGGCGTGTTGGCGTCGATGGACGCGATCTGCGCGGCGACGCCGGCGGCGGGAGTCCAGCAGTAGTCGCTGCCGTAGAGCAGCCGATCGGTGCCGAACGCGGCGGCGAACGCGGGTAGCTGTCGGGGGAACGGGGTGCCGGCGATGTCGAACCAAAGCCGGGCGACCTGCTCCTGCACAGGTGCTTCGTCGGGGCCGCCGTTGAACAGGGCGGTGCGGAACATCTCCATCCGGTCGGCCAGTAGTGGTAGCACACCGCCGCCGTGGGTGAAGACTATCCCGGGGTGCACCCGCGACGATCACCCACGACCCGGAACCCCGGGCTAGTACTACAGTCGTAGTTAGGGTTGGTGCCCGCGAGTCCGGTAGTGGCATTGACGGGCGCGTTGTTGGTGGCGGCGTCGCCAGGTTGATCGGGTGAGTGTGGCTTTCTGGTCGGGTGGGTCGGT
>JAABUK010004651.1_pt1 | contig 22082 bp, 16 predicted proteins | sample 5559141 | NCBI WGS metagenome assembly JAABUK01 (sample SAMN10711869, study PRJNA513367) | rock metagenome | isolation source: Antarctica rocks | place: Antarctica: Victoria Land, Pudding Butte nord | collected 2016-01-03
TCGCATTGTAGAATTGTCTGTACAGAAGCATCCACTTCAAAAGCTTTTTCACCAGCCTGCATACTTTCACCATCCTTTTTAAAAGGAGTAAAAATTGACTGAGTATCCTTTAAACTAAAAATTAATTTTGCTACTTCCATTCCGGCAAGTATTCCATCTTGTTTAACTTTTAAAACAGCCCGCCCTTTAGCAGTTGGTGTTATTACACTAAAGGTAGAATGATCTCCATCCCCTACATCTTCTTTCAATGCAGATTCTACTAAGCTTCGCAGTTGATCGTTAAAAAAAGACATATAAACAAAGCTAAATAAAACCAGTAAGAGAAATGAAGTATGAGGGGAGTATTATAGCGTAAAAAAACCTTGCAATCTAGTGATGCAAGGTTTTTTAATATATAGAAGAAAAGCTATTAATCAGACTTTTGAAAGTTTATATCTTGCAGATACTGTTTATCACCTTTTTGCTTCATGAAAAGTGTTGTTCTGTAATTGCCGTTTCTTGTTTGTAGGGTACCAATGCAATAATTTGAACCGCCCTTTTCGCTTTTATATTTAAGATCAAAATTACGAACACCATTACTTCCAAAAAAGTCTTTAATAACCATCTCTGCCTGGGTACGACTATAATTATCACTTTTATCAGGAAGTCCGATATCTATTCTGGAATCAAAATGTTTAGAAAGCTGAGAGGCGTTACCGGATTTTAGAGCGGTTACTACATCATCCATTTCGAGAGTATCGACATGGACAAAAGATGATAAAAGGAAAGTACATAGGAACAATATAAGACCCAAAGACCTTTTCATTTTGTAATTTTTACTTTGATTATATTTCATAAGGTTATAACGGCGAAACTTACTAAAAACATGCCAATCTGATTTTATCGTTATAAATACCACTAACTGGGTATAATCCTAAGAACTTATTATAAAATTTCTGTAAATAATTTAGTTTCGTACAATGGAAAATAAAAAAGTAATTCTAGTAATAATGGACGGATGGGGATTAGGAAAGGTTGCATCAAGTGATGCAATTGCACATGCAAACACTCCCTTTATAAAATCATTGTATTCTAAATATTCAAATTCCACCCTGGTAACTTGTGGTGAAGCGGTAGGTTTGCCAGATGGACAAATGGGAAACAGTGAAGTTGGTCATTTAAATTTAGGAGCCGGACGAATAGTGTATCAGGAATTACAGCGAATAAATGTTGCTATAAGAAATGGTGAATTTTTTAAAAATGAGGTATTACTTAATGCTGTGCGTTTTGCAAAAGATAACAATAAGCCATTGCACTTAATTGGTTTGGTTAGTGATGGAGGTGTGCATTCACATATTAATCATCTGGAAGCTATTACTTCTTTATGTGCAACCGAAGGCTTAAAAGAAGTTTATATTCATGCATTTACTGATGGAAGAGACACAGATCCAAAAAGTGGTTTACATTTCTTAACTGAACTTAAAGAACATCTGAATAAAACAGTTGGTAAAATTGCCAGTATAAGCGGACGATATTATGCAATGGATCGTGATAAGCGGTGGGAGCGGGTAAAGCTTGCTTACGATGCAATTGTAAAAGGAACAGGTGCAAAATCCAGCGATCCATTAGCCTCTATTCAAAATTCTTATGATCATAATGTTACCGATGAATTTATTATCCCTACTGTAATCGTAGGGGAAAACCAAGCTCCTGTTGGAGTTATAAAAAATGGAGACGTTGCCATTTGCTTCAATTTCAGAACAGATCGTTGCCGGGAAATCAGTGAGGTAATCACTCAAACTGATATGCCTGCTTTCGATATGAAAAAACTGAATATTTATTATACAACAATGGCGGAGTATGATAAAACTTTCTCTAATGTGAATGTAATTTTTGAAACTGATAACCTGGTTAATACTTTGGGAGAAATACTTGCGGCAAATGGTAAACAGCAGGTACGTATGGCTGAAACAGAAAAATATCCTCATGTTACTTTTTTCTTTAGTGGTGGCAGGGAAGTTCCTTTCGTAGGTGAGAGAAGAATCATGGTTCCATCACCAAAAGTTGCTACCTACGATTTGCAGCCTGAAATGAGTGCTTATCCACTAACAGATGCAGCGGTTGCAGAAATCGAAACTAAAGTGGCGGATTTTATTTGTTTAAACTTTGCAAATGCTGATATGGTGGGTCACACCGGTATTTGGCAAGCTGTAATAATAGCTGTAGAAACAGTTGATATATGTGTAAACAGGCTTGTTACCACAGCACTTGCGAATGGATACACCATATTTCTTACAGCCGATCATGGCAATGCAGATCATATGATCAATGATGATGGAACCCCTAACACACAGCATTCATTAAACTTAGTACCATTTTTTATTATTGATAATGAGTGGAAAGGAAATATAAAACCAGGGAAACTTGGGGATCTGGGTCCTACTATTCTTACTATGATGAACTTAGCTGTACCAAAGCAAATGAGCGGTAACATTCTTATATAGGACAACAGTAAGCAGTTTAAAGAAATAATATAATATGTTCCTATTTTCTTTGCCGGTTATACAATAAAAAACTAAAATCCGCTTATTAAGAAGTTGATCAAAATCATATTTTAACTGTCTTAAATATCTAAACAGCCTGTTTTTAAACAATTTTAAAATTTATGCTGTCTAAAGCAGCTAAGGATTAGAAAAATTGTCTTAATTTACAGGTAACCAAACGGTATATATGACCGAGGAAGCCATTTTACAAGGATGTTTACGAAATGAATCTACGGCTCAAAAGGAGTTGTATGACAGGTATAGCCCTAAGATGCTCGCAGTATGTTATAGATTTGGGCATAACCGGGAAGATGCAGAAGATATGCTTCAGGAAGGCTTTATAAAAGTTTTTTCTCAAATACATACTTTCCGCAACCAGGGTGCTTTTGAAGGATGGGTGCGCAGAATAATAGTTCATACATGTATTAACAATCTTAAAAAGAATAAAAAATTCAATGAGAGTGTTGATATTATTCATGCTACTACCCTTCAGGTACGGGAAGAATCCGTACCCTCTATTGTACAGGCCAAACAGGTTGTAGAATGTATTCGTTTATTACCATTGGGGTATAGAACTGTTTTAAACCTGTATGCTATTGAAGGATATTCTCATAAAGAAATTTCTATTATGCTGGAAATTGAAGAAAGTACCAGCAGATCGCAGTACACCCGTGCAAAACAAATGTTGGAAGACATACTAATCCGTAAAAAGATCTTGCAAAAATCTAAGGAAAAAACCGGATTCTTAGCTGCTTTTGGCGGATAATAAGTTTGCACAAAACTATAAACTTTAGACGATTTCAACACCAACCAATATAATAACCACATACTGCTAAAGAGATTTTACAATGGAGAAAGATTTAAACAACGATGAATTTGAAATTTTCCTGAAACAGAAGGCTGACCAACATAAACTTTATCCATCAGAGAAAGCATGGAAAGGAATTTATAATTCTCTGCATCCTGGTATGAAATGGTTTAAGATTGGAGGAACTTTATTGATTTTAACTACTTTGTTTATTGTTTACCAGGAAACATCTTTATTCAATTCTCTTAATTTATTTTCTAATAACAACGTCCAGAATAGTTCAACCTCATTGCACACTGTTGTTAGTAAACAAGTTCCCACATCTCTTAATGGTCTTTTGCAAACAATTCCTCTCAATAATTTAAGTGCAAGTTTACATAACCCTACAGCAGAGATAGGTTTACACACTTCTTTTAACATTGTAACTACTGTAAGCCAGGGAACTAATAATACTTTAATATTAAATAATCATCTTCAAGGCTTTTTATTACATAACAGTAATATATTAAAGCTACCGATTTCAACAAACATCATTATCCCGGTTAACCATGTGACTGCTGTTGAGGAACAAACCAAACAAATTGATGTAATTGCAGATAATGATTTTTTAAAACCTATACCCTCTGCTGTTATTGGAAGTACTCTTTCTAATAATGAAGAGGAGGTATCTATAAGAAATTTAAATTGGCTGCAGGAAATGGCCGCTATTAAACTAACACCTCATAAAAAAAACAAGTTTAATCTGCAATTTTATTTTTCACCTACAGTCAGTTATCGCCGTTTAGCCGATAATCAAAATGTATCTCATTCCAGCATTTTAAACACTCCTGCAGTTTCGAGAGATCTTAATATCAACCGGTATGTTGATCATAATGCTGCGATAGGTGCGGAGTTAGGATCAAATATCTTATTTGCTGTAACCCGAAACCTTGCTATTAAGTCCGGCTTACAGCTTAATTATTCACGCTATAATATTAAAGCGTTTAAATATTTTTACGAAAAAGCTTCTATCGCCCTTCATACAGCCGGGCCTATTGCAGATACTATTTCTTCTTATACTTCATTGAGAAATTTTAATGGCTACGCACCGGAAGAATTGCAAAATCAATATTTGCAGGTATCTGTGCCAGTAGGCGCTGAATTAAAACTGCTGGGAAACAAGCGCTTGCAATTTAGTGTGGCAGGTACTATACAGCCAACATTTTTATTATTTAGTGATACTTACCTACTTTCCACTAATTATTTAAATTACACTAAAGAACCTTCATTGGTTCGCAAGTGGAATGTGCATTCAAGTTTTGAAGCATTTGCGTCTTATAAAACCGGCGGCTTGCGCTGGCAACTTGGACCACAATTCAGGTATCAACTGATGTCTTCTTTTAATGATCGTTATCCTATTAAAGAATACTTATTTGAGTATGGCTTTAAATTTGGTGTTAGTAAAACATTAAGGTAATTGTTCTGTTATATTTTTAAACCGCTGCCTTTATAAGTAGCGGTTTTTTTATGTAATTAATTTACTTTCATGCATGAAGAAATTGATGTTAATTAATTTAAGCTGTTGTTTTATTTCTTGTACAAATAATATAAAGCCGGCCTTGCTTCCTGATAAGCATGAATTATTTCCGGTAAATTCATTTCTTAAAGGCCAGGTACACGTAGTAGATTCCCTGAAACTGCCTGTTCATAAATATAGTACTGTTGATAATAGAACAGATTCAGTATTAATCTCCCGAGAAGAATTTGATTCCCTTGCAAATGAATTTATAGAACCTGATATTAATAATCCAACTATAAAAAAATTTTATAAGGAAACCAGTTTTGCTGATCAATCTATTCCCGCTGTTACATTTACTTATTCAACTTTGAATAAAGACCTTCCTCTTCAAAGAGTAGATGTAATTGTTAATCCTGATCCGATTTTAAACGACCAGGTTAAAAGCATTTATCTTGAAAAAATCATTAACACCAGAGATACATCTGTTATTAAAAAACTATACTGGAAAACTAATAAATATTTTCAGATTATCACTAGCAAACAAGCCTCCGGACAGCCTGCTACATTCAGTGAAGTTAAGGTAGCCTGGAACGCCGCTGATTAAACTAATGTTATGTTATAACCGTAAAGTCTAATATAGATTGCTATCAGCCTTCAGCTATCAGCTCTCAGGAAATAAATACCAGTAGATGTTTCTCCTGATAGCTGAAGGCTGATAGCAACAGAATTCACGGTTATCATGATACTATTCATCTATTCAAACTTATTTTTGCTTATCCATGAATATCCAGGAATTTCAGAATATTGCTCACATAATCCCACATCAACCCGGCATATATAAATATTATGATGCAAAGGAAGAATTATTATACGTTGGCAAAGCCAAGAGCCTTCGTAAGCGGGTAGCATCTTATTTCAGTAAAGCGTTCAGTAATTATAAAACGCATGAGCTGGTGCACCGCATTCATCACATTGAATTTACTATTGTTGATTCTGAACAGGATGCCTTTTTGCTTGAAAATTCGCTTATAAAGCAGTATCAGCCGCGTTTTAATATAAATTTGAAAGACGATAAAACCTATCCTTTTATTGTTATTAAAAAAGAGCCTTTTCCAAGAGTTTTTTTTACAAGAAGCAAAATTGAAGATGGTTCAGAGTATCTCGGCCCTTTTACATCCGTAGCCAAGGTGAGAGAACTTTTAGATTTCATTAAACAAAACATTCAGTTGAGAACCTGTAAATTAAATCTTACCGAGAATAATATTAAAAAAAAGAAATTTAAAGTTTGTCTTGAATATCATTTAGGTAATTGTAAAGGGCCTTGTGAAGGATTACAGGATGAGAATGATTATACACACCAGCTAGGGCAGTTAAAAAACTTTATGAAAGGTAATCTGAGCCCGGTCATACATCATTTTAAGGCTGAAATGAAAAAGTATGCAGAGCAGCTGCAATTTGAAAAAGCTGATATAACAAGAAAGAAGATTGAGCACCTTGAGAACTATCGTGCTAAATCTATTATTGTAAGTAAACATCTTAGTAATCTGGATGTATTCTCTATATTAAAAGACGGAGATATTGCATACGTAAATTACCTGGCCATTCAAAACGGCGCTATTGTTCAAACACATACAACGCAACTGGAAACTCATTTGGAAGAAACAAATGAAGAAGTGCTGGCTTTTGCAATTGCGCAATTAAGAACACTTTTCAATAATGTTTCTACAGAGATAATAGTACCTTTTGAAATTGAGTATCCGGAAGAAGGTGTTATTTTAACTGTTCCTAAAGGCGGTGAAAAAAAGAAGTTATTAGACCTTTCTGAAAAGAATGTAAATTATTTTAAAGAGGAAATACGCAGAAAGAAAACCCTTCAACTGGAAGGAACTACTGATGTTGAAAAAAGAAAGGTATTATTTCAACTGCAGGAAGACCTGCAACTTTCAGAATTGCCTTTGCATATCGAATGTTTTGACAACTCAAATTTTCAGGGAAGTTATCCTGTTTCAGCTATGGTATGCTTTAGGGATGGGGTTCCAAGCAAAAAAGATTACCGGCATTTTAATGTTAAGACTGTAACAGGAATTAATGATTTTGCCACTATGAAAGAGGTTGTATTCCGCCGCTATAAACGTTTATCTGATGAATTGCAGAACCTTCCTCAATTAATTATAATAGATGGTGGTAAAGGGCAGCTAAGTGCTGCCATGGAAAGCATAAGGGAGTTACAGCTGGAAGGCAAATCAACTGTTATAGGACTGGCAAAGAATGAGGAAGAAATATTCTTTTCCGGCGATAAAGAATCTATAAAGCTTCCTTATAATAGTGAGAGTCTTAAATTAATAAGAAGGATCCGGGATGAGGTGCATCGTTTTGGAATAACCTTTCACCGTAAAAAGCGAAGTAAAGGAACATTTAAAAATGAACTGGAAAATATTAAAGGGATCGGTGAAAATTCAGCTAATTTATTATTAAGAACATTTAAATCAGTTAATAAAATAAAGGGAGTTAAAGAAGAAGAACTAACGGTGATTGTAGGAAAATTCAAAGCGAAAATTATATGGAATCACTTTAACAAAAATACTGATCTTGCTTCATCTGAAATAATGAAATAAGTACAGTTGCTTGAATATCAGAAAAAACAAGGGGCCAGGATAGAAATCCAGCCCCGTTTTTAAAATCCAATATCCTATGAAAAACCATTGTAAAAATAATAAAACAATTTAATCAAACAATACCTCTTAATAGAAATTTTAATTTATTTTTAGTTATAAGTGATTGTTAAGAACATTTAATTTATAGTAAAATTACGGTGATTAAATTAATGAAAATGCTTAAAATCTTAAGTCCTGCATAAAATTGTAATTGCCTATTTATGCAAAAAAAAACTGCCTTTTACGAAAGCAGTTCTTTTTTTATATTACAGTATTGATCAATAAGACCACAGATCCTGCTCGTAATTAAATATTTTGTCCTTAATATTATCTCCCTCAAGCAGCCTTAATATGGGATCCTTTATATAATTCGCTATATATTGGTCATAGGGATTATCAAATGTAGATTTAATAATACGGCTGGTAAACATACGGCTTTCAAAAATTTCTTCCCAACTGGAACGAGCCCCGTAATTTTTTCCGTTATAGGCCTGATATTTAGCAAGCATAGGCCTTAAATCAGGATAATAAACCCAAAAGAGTGGGGTAACATCGCGGTAACTTCCATCTTCATTACGAATTGTTCTTAATGGAGCAATACCTAATATGCGTACATGCATCCTGGCTGATTCTTTATCAAATACCCAATCTTCTTTAATCCAGTATTTCTGAACAGTACTATCAGGATTAAATTCTTCAGAAATAGTAGAATCTTTCATAATACCTTTAGTTCCATCAGGATCCTGTACCCAATCTGGAACAGATATCTTTTTCACATCGCCAATTAATTGTTTTGTTATTTCACCTACTGTTATCGGTGTAGTAAACCGGTCGTCAATGGGACTAAAAGCTGTTATCTCCCCTGTTTTTATATGATTGAGCAAAATACTAATAAATCTCTGGTTACCATTATCTTCATCAGCCCTATAAAGAAAAGGAAGGTTCATTTTTTCATGCACATCAATTTCACGCCATATTCTTTGCTGATAAACAGCATCGTCTTCCCGGATGTATTCATAATTTAATGGAGTAATATCTTTAACCGGATTCCGATCAACAAAATTATCCTGGCGTAAGCTTTTACGAATTGTATCCAAAATAAGGCTCGGCGCAACTGCTACCGGAATGGTATCCTTTGCAGGTTCAACCAATTTAGTTCCTACATTTCCTTTATTCTTATTAGTAGTTGTTTTCTTAGCTGTAGGTGCACGTTTTTTTACAACACGTTTTGTTTGAGCATGTAAAGATTGAGCGCCAAAGGCCATAAAAATCACTAGCAATATTATTTTAAAAAACTTACTATGCATTTTCCCTGGTTTATTTAAGTTGAAAAACTATTGCCGGAATATCTCGCGGACCATCCGGACCTTTCACTTTTATCTGATCAAAAAAGATGGAAGATCCTGGTGTAGCCCTGTTAATAACAGCGGCAGCCTGCCCAGTCCATCGTGCTCCTTCATTTTGAGCAGATTCATATTTCTGGAATCCGCCACCATTAGCACCAACATTATAACTGATTACCTGAAACTGTACATCAAAATCCGAATCAAGCTTTGCAAAAAGTCCGCCTGTAGCTTTGAAAAGGGCTGATGACATTGACCCTCCTTTATTAGAGCCTACCATAGCCAGCGGGTCAGGTAACCTTTTAATTCTCATTTCAAAAGGTGTGGTTTTACTGTTTACAGTTACATTAATATTAGCCCTTCCCGGAGTGCCTTGGGGAATAATTACATATCTTCCGCCTCCTGCTGATTGCACATTACCCTGACCTGAAAATCTTACATCCATTTTTTCAAGACCGGCAGAACCTGCTGATATAGTTAATGGATTAGGAACTCCTATGTACATTACGTTCATCTTTTCTAAGAAAACGGAAGCTCCTGAAGGTACACCCACGGTGTACTTAATTTGTTTTTCCAATGTGCCGGTAGAACCATCAGGCTTGGTATACCTGATATTAACATTAATTGATTTTTCTCCTGAACCACTAACCGTAGTTTTATATACAGCTTTTCCTTCAGTTAATGGAAGCGAAGCACCACCGATTGAAATAGCTGGTGTTGCTGCCTTGCTATACGCTCCAATACCGGCAGTAACCTCCAGATTATCTCCTGGCATAAGGTAAGTTGCATTTGTACCTATCAACGGCTGAAATTCATCAAAAATAACTTTAACAGAACCTACCTGGCTTAAAAAATAATCTACTACCTGGGCTTCAGAACTTTTTACATCATTCTGAAACTTGCTTAGAATGGTCATAGCCGCAATTGTTGGCGTCATGTGGAAGTAAGAATAAGACCAGTCGGAACTATCACTTCCTGTTTGTGATTTAGGAGTAGTAAGATCAAGAGGAAAACTTTTTTCAAGCTGTGCTCTTTTCTCAGCAACATTTTTCTTAATAATAGGATCTGAAAATTTAGAAGGATCAACTGTAGCCAATATTTTATCTTTAAAGTCTTTTAGTTTGTCATATAACTCTTTACCTTTTCCCTGCTCAACAAGTAAGCGGGAAGAGGCCTCAAGATCATCATCGTTAAACTTTTCAACCCCACCCTCAGTTTTAAGCCCGGATTGAACTTTAAGTTTTTGCTTAAGATCATTAATATAGCCATTAACAGTTGAGGATAAAGATTTAGCCTGAAGCGCATAAGGCTGCCATATTTTTGCCTTTTCCGCAGTTTTAGGGTCCTTTAATAATTCATCGAATGAGCCGTATGAAGTAGTATTTTTTGCATCTATAACAGAGTTAGCATTATTAATACTACTATTTACAGTTCTAAAGGCATTTAATATTTCAGTAGATACATTCAAAGCCAGCAGCGCTGTAAGCACCAGATACATCATATTAATCATCTTCTGCCTGGGCTCTTTAGGTAATGCCATTTACTTTATATTTTAATTTTTTAACAATAGTTCCATTAACCTTACAATCATAATCTCTAATCCATTATCTTCCCTGCATTGCACTTAGCATATTACCATAAATATTATTAAGGTTACCCAGGTTTTTAGCAAGTAATGCTATTTGTTCCTGGGTTTTTTTAGCGTCAACTACGGTTCCCTGCATTGTTTGAGAAGCCTGAACAAGGTTTCCGTAAAAGCTGTTCATTGCTTTTAAATGATTATTAGTATCCTGCAGTTCTAATTCGTAAATAGTATTTAAAGAAGATAAATTCTTTGTTAATACCTGAACCTGACCATGAAATTGCTTAGTGCTTTCAGAAGCATCGTTAAAAGAAGCCATAACAGACGCAGATTTAATATATGCATCTTTCATAACTCCCAGAGCATTGGTAGCTTCTTTAGTTTTAGTGGAGTAATCGTTAGTTGCCGTAACTACCTCACTAACATCTTTAATCTGGTTAACTGATGTATTAAACTTTTGAAAACCTTCACTAAGCTTTTTCATGCTTGCGGGATTAATATCAGCTTCGTTCATCAATTTTTCTATTGAATGTAATGCCGGATTAGTATTGTTAGATACGGCTAACTTAGGCAATGCCTCTGCCAGAGCAGCCATTTCTGCACCTGCTGGAGGAAGAAATGCATAAACGAGGAAGATAAAGGCTTCTGTAAATAACCCTATCATTAACATTGTATCTGCGCCCCTCCAGTGCAGAATTTTGAATAGAGCCCCTACAATAACTATTGATGCTCCAACACAAACAATCACATTAACCAGTTTTTCTGTAGATCTTGAAATACCTGCTGCCATAATTTAATGTTTAATAATTTTTAATAAGTTTATAAAATAAAATATCATTTTCATTTGTAATGAACAATCAACCTATCAACGAAGTAAGAAATATAAAATTTTATAAGAGATAGATGTTAATATAAATTTATGATTTACGGCCTGATTGCGTAGGTGGTAAATCAATCACACACCGGAAACCAATATTAGATTTAGTAGTATCCTGATATTCATAAGACCTGGTACCTGTCTGTAAAAAATATCCAACATCTTTCCAGCTACCACCACGAACTACCTTACGTTTCATACGTGGAGGATCAGTATCCTTTGCATCGTACCGGATATCTGGATTCATATCATGTTGAAAATTGTATCCCCCTTCATAAAATAATGAAGATGTCCATTCCGCTACATTACCTGACATGTTGTACAAACCAAAATCATTAGGCCAGTAAGCATCGGCGCGTACGGTATAAAAACCACCATCTTCAGGATAGTTACCACGCCCTGGTTTGAAATTAGCCAGTAAACAGCCTTTTTTATTTCTTAAATAATAGTTACCCCATGGAAACATTGATTGAGACCTGCCACCACGTGCAGCATATTCCCATTCTGCTTCAGTAGGCAATCTGAAATCAGATTCTGTAGCTCTCTTTTTTGATTCAAGGAAAGAATTAAGATAATGAGTTCTCCACTCGCAAAAAGCCGTAGCCTGTTTCCAATTTACACCAACAACCGGATAGTTGTTAAAAGCAGGATGTGAAAAATATCGTTTTGTCTGAGGTTCGTTATATGAGTAAGAGAAATCCCTGATCCAGCACAAAGTATCCGGATAGATCGGAGGGTCACTTTTAATTATAAATTGTGAACGGGGCTTACCTGCATTTTGTCTTAAAGAGGCTTCTTTAGTAAGAAAAATTTCAGAATGATACTTAAGCTTAGAAACATCTATTTCTTTTTTTCCAAAAATCCTGTTCTCAGGGGAAAATATCAATTGGTCAATTTTTTCAACGGTAGCTTTATCACCCCATTTTATAGTACTTGCTTTCTTCCAATCCACGTAATCAATACCATCAACATTTTTAACAAAGCCCATTAATTTAGCGGCAATTGAATCACGTACCCAATAAACAAATTGACGGTATTCTGAATTTGTGATTTCTGTAGCATCCATCCAGAAACCTGCAATTGAAACCTGTTTATTTCTTGCAGTATATGCATAGTTAATGTCTTCATCGCTTGGTCCCATATGAAAAGTTCCCGGTGGTACATATACCATTCCTGGCGGTTTGGGCATAACATATTTTTTACTAAGGGCTACTCCATGAAGCTGGCCATCATTAATAGAGCCACGGGAAGATTTTCCTATCTTACCACAACCAGCCAGAGCGAGTATAAAGGCAATAACTGCCACAACAGACAGAGATTTTATTTTCATAAAATTAAAAGGTATGGGACAAAAAAAATATTTGGTCAACATCGTCATCAAAAATTTAATTTTTACACTGTGAATCTGGCAGAATTCTCAATATCTGCTAACGGGTATATTAGAAAAATATTGCAAATCTGTCTGGAAATTTATCATAAATCTTTTAAGTAACATTAATAAATTTATATTTCTTACAGGAGCCAGGCAAGCATATTTTTCACATAAGTATAGTTGTAGTTTATTGATGCAATCATTCCCACTCAAGTAAGGGAAATTATTTGCATAAGCAGAAACCAGTAATAAAGTGTTAGACATGAAGATATGTAATATTTGCTTAAAAAGTTCATGTGAATTACTCTGCATAACTAACACATCTCATAATAAATTATCAAATACAATAATTAAGAAGCTTTTAGAACAAACGAAGTAAGACTTACAACTGTTGTTTTAAAAACATTATTTAACATTTTCGCAACTCTTTATTCTAATCCCTATAAAGCAAATAATCAAGTTCCAGACCATATTGCAATTAATAAGGAATCTATCACAAATTCAATATACTAAGATGTGATTTTATTCTAAAGTTTAAAACCTTATGTATTTTTTTTAAATTAAAAAACTCAGTCCTTAATGGTAGGCATATGCAAAAACGAAACCGCCGGGGCTGCTCCTGTTTATGAGACAAATACTGATTATTTTATAACGGAACTGTTCACTGTAGAAAGGTACATCTCTAATGCCGCCGCCATGGAAGGTGCTTTTGGCAAGGGTGCTTTTATATCTAGAGTAAGCCCGGCTTCTTCAATAGCTTTGGAAGTATTGCTTCCAAATGCTCCTATTTTAGTACCGTGCTGCTCAAATGCCGGACAATTATCCAGCAAACTTCTAACACCACTTGGAGTGAAGAAGCAAATAACATCATAAGCAGTTTGATTGAGCACTTCTTTAACATCGTTGCTAATAGTACGATACATAAAGGGTGTGGAAAACTCGCAGTTATTAAACTTTAACCAGTTAATAATTTCATTATCCTGTTGATTTTCTGAACAAGGATAAAGGAACTTTTCATTTTCTTTATGTTTATTAATAACATCAAACATACTTTTATTGGTTCCATCAGCTCCATAAAATACCTTTCTTTTCCTATACAGGATAAATTTCTGCAGATATAAAGCTACTGCTTCTGTCATGCAAAAGTATTTGGTATCCTGAGAAACATTGACTTTCAACTCATCGCAGGTGCGAAAAAAATGATCGATTGCATTTCGGCTTGTAAAGATTACTGCTGAATAATGAGTAATATCTACTTTTTGTTTACGGAAATCCTTGGCAGGGATGCCTTCCAGACGAATAAAAGGATAAAATTCCAACTCAATATTATATCGCTTCGCCAGCTCGAAATAAGGAGACTTCTGGGTATCCGGTTTGGATTGGGTAATAAGAATTTTCTTTACAGTTTTAACAGTTGCGGCTGTATTTAACCCGTTTTTTAGCATGTGTTAAAGGCTATCGTTACACAAAGCTAAGAACTTTTTTCCAAAAATATCAATAACACCTTGTAAATCAATAATAGAGGTATTATTTCGAATGCGCTAAGATATAATAAAAAGTGAAATTGGCTTACTTTTATTTCCTTTCTCACTGGGGTATAAGAGATTATGTAACGATAAGCGAAAAAAATTGCCACAACTGTAAAAGACAAAGTGATCAGGACTGAAATTAATGAAGCTGAGGAAAAAGCCATTAAGATCAGGAATGGGATTAATAAGATACCAAGAAGCTTGTTCACTAAAAAAACCACGAATGCGTAAGTATCAGTGGCTTCTGTAATATTAAAAATCCAACCTGTTAGTTTCAGCATCATATATTTTACCAGGTACACCAAACCCAGGGCAACGGTACTGTTTAAAATAAGATACCATATATTATCTGTGCCATAAAAATTATAGTATCGTAAGAGAAAGCTGATATAAATACCTCCTGAAATTATAAAAAAGATATTTAGCAATAAAGAAGGTAGCGGGCTTTGTATCAGTTGTTCCCTGATTTGTTTTTGTTTTAATGACACTCGGAAAAAAACTGCAAACAAATTATTCATGTACTTACTAAAAAGCAAACGTACTAGTGCAAAATAAAAAACCACGCCTGTCAATAAGTAAAATAATCCATCCTTACCGGTATCATTACGTTTAATATTTATTTCATACCGCGGCTTTCCGAAAATATTAAAATAGGAATTAGTCCGTAAAACAGCATTGATTTTTTCATCTGTTCCTACTAATTTTCCTGACTGACTTAGCTTCTTTGTTATTGCAGCTATCTTTAGAGCAATGCTATCAGCTTTTCTTTTTTTAAGAGAATCAGCCCTGCTTAAAATCCGTGGTGTGAAAACAGCATCCTTTTGAATTAAAACACTATCATTTTCCCCCTGTGCCAGGCAGTTACTTAAAAATCCACAAACAATTAAAAAAGAAAAAATATATTTCACTAAATGAAGTTACGGGTGCAAAATATCGAAAATTTGCTTTCAGTTACCGGCTGTTAAAAACACTACTGTTATTATATTAACAATGAAACTGTATCAATAGCTATGAGCTGTCAGCTATTAGCTGTCAGGAAATCAACACGAGTCATCCTCCTGAAAGCTGACACCTTCTCCGCTACGCTACGGCGGGCAAGAAGCTGAAGGCTGATTATATATGCGTCAATTTATAGTTAACATAGCCCTACTACCCCATGCGCTAAAAATAATTAACATAACCCAAGTGGATTTTAGATTGTCGCAGGTCTAATCTTGTGTCATTTCTTTTGCCTGCAGCATACGAAATATTAAAAATGCCGGCTTTTGTTTGAAAAGCAAGTCCCAGTCCCGCGCCTATATAATTATTACCAGCGGCAGGCTTAATGCTCTTATTTAAGACCAAACCTATATCTGTAAAAGTAAAAAGAAATGAATTCAATCCAATAAGGTAGCGGTATTCAAGAGTGCCGACAGCATATTGGGAAGCATAAATGCTTTCTTCATCAAAGCCCCTTAGTAATTTGTATCCCCCTATCTGAAACAATTCATTTCTAAATACAGAAGGGCTTTGAAACAAGCCGATATTCAAAGAAGTTTTTAAAGTGGCTTGTCTGCCTGTTTGAAAATAGTGAGCACCAGTGATTTTCAAACGAAATTGATAACTTTTCTGTTGAATGGTATCATACAGGGAAGCAAAGGAGAATACCGGGTCATACAGTTTAAGTATTACGTTATTTTTATGAACGTTACGTGTGCCTGCAGATACAATAGCCTGAAACTCTGACCCTTTTCTTGGATTTAAGCGATAATCTGTTTTATTTATTTCATACTCTATGCCCAAGCTTATAGAGCTGACATCAATTTCAGGAGGAAGCTTTTTGCCTGACTTCAGCAGAACCGTATCAACATTCAACAGATTACTTTTTAGATTCTGAATAAATATCCTGCCGGTTTGTTCACCGGTAAGCGTGTATTGCATACCTAATAAAAAACTAAGGTTCAGGTAAGAAGAATCTCTTTTTAAGAGATCGAACGATGTACTGATCCCGAACGATGAGCCAAATAAGTAAGGTTGCCTGAAAGCCAGGTTTAACCTTGGTGACCTGATCTGTATTTGCTGCCAGTTTACACCAATCAGTTCTCCATTACCTAATGCATTTACCAGGTTAATGTTTGCTTCCCCGGTTACCAGTAATTTGCTTGTAGTTAAAGTTTGATCATTAGAAGGTAAAAACCCTATCAAAACATTTACCTGACTACTTTTTTTAGGTTTTAGATATAAATTTAGAATGGAACCTGTTCCTAACATGGTCACATTCCAAGGCTGCTGCTCTTCCAGGTACGAAAGTTCCAGAATCTTTTTACTGATATTCTGCAATTTACTTTTCTGGTAGATGGATCCGTTTTTTATTTCCACATAGCGTTGCATAAAGACATTGGAAATAGTTGCCTTGCCATAGATACGGATACTATCAATTTTGTAAAAAGGCCCTTTGTCAATTTTCAGATTGGCTACAATCCTTTCGTTATCAAATCTTATACTGTCTAACTGAAGTTTTGCAAAAGGGTAACCATTATTTTCCAGGTAATCGAGAACTTTTTGTTGCCTGGTTTCGAGCTCTTCGAAATGAAGTGGTTTATTATTGAATTTGTCAAAATTCCAGCCTGATTGCTCCAGGATCTTTTTATCTGGTTCACTGGCATTAATTAAAGCTAGTTTAAAGGCAGGCCCCAGGAACAACTGAACTATTGCAATGGTAGAATCAAAATATATGCTATCTAGGGAAGCTGCAGGGTATCCTTTTGATTTTAGCATGTCTGGAAGATTGTTCACATATACTATGCAGTCTTCACGATCCTTAAAGTAAGTTTTTAAAGAACTCTTTATCAGAAAGGAGGAATCTTTTTCAACAGGTATAATTTTAAGCTGGTACTGAGCGTGGAGCAGATTGCCGAATAATAAGAGTAATATTACGATGCAGGTATGAGGTGTCAGGTATGAGGTATTAGCTTTCAGATGCCAGCTATTTAAAGTATGGCAAAGATAATATTGGGATCTAATCAATACCTATTTCACTTATCATTATCTAACAAACAGAAGAGATATGTTGTCTTATCCTGAAAAAAGTTAACACTTCTATTAGTCTCACCTTTTTCGATACGACTTCCGAAGTCTTAATTTCACCAGCTTTCAATATAAACGCAGACTTTGAAAGTCTTGAATAAGACATCTTCAAAAAAGGTGCAATCTTAAAAGCTTAAAGAGACAGTGAATCCAATTAAAGACTTTCGAAGTCTGAACCCTAAGTGTAAAATATCGATATTTAAGACTTCGGAAGTCGAACCCAAATATACCTCACACCTCACACCTCATACCTATTTATATAGCGTGTTAAAAAACAGTTTAAAAGTGCCATGGGTCTGACCCCTGAACATAATTTCAGGACCAAAAGCATAGAATTTTCCTGAACCTATTGGGGCAACAAATGCAGCCACTGCATCCTGAAGATATTCTTGTCCCCATGCCCAGCCACTTCTCAAAGGTTTATTAGTGGAGAACCATGCCAGCGGTACTACCTGTCCTTTAACAATGGCTTCGGGCGATAGTTTGAAAGCAGGACTTGCATCGAAGTAAACGTCACAGGCAGCGGGCATTCCCCAGCCGGCCTGCTGAGTGGAATCTACGTTCATACGCAAAAGGCTTCCAGGAATATAAAATTTTTCACCAGGCAAAGGACGTTCCGTATCGCCAATCATTTCAACCAGGGCATTGCGTACCGGAAGTTCCATGTGGTAAGCTAAATTTGTGCTAGTGCCAATGGTTACCACAGTTCCACCAGATTCAATGAATTTTTTAATTTGTGGAATTGATGTGTCAGCAGATATTCTTCCCAGCCAGGGGCGAAATTCTGCAGGAATCTCGTTGGTCCTTGGATCGGCACTTCTTTCGCCACTGACTTCAGTTCTGCCACCTCTGGCAGCAGCAGGAATGGCTCCGCCAACAAATAAAATAAGGTCAAACTTGTTTTTAAGGTTGCCTGCATTGATTTCCTGCGCGTATACCTGGTTGATAGGAAAATGATATTGTTCCATTAACCACCGCACCCATCCCGAAGATATTGATCCACCATAAGTATCCCAGATACCTATACGCATGGGAGCTATTTTTACCGCACTGGCCGGACGTTTAGTAATTGTTGTTATATCAAGACCTAAACCAGTTGAAAACTTTTCAAGTGCCGACTTGCCGGCTGCAGGAATATAGAAAGTTCCAGTTTCCTGCCGACCTGTGGCGCCAGTGGGCAAACGATAAACCTCTCCGCCCGCTTTAAGGATATCATTTACTGCAATAAATGAATTGTTCATACGTGCAGTTACCAAATATCCGCCACTTCCGTAAAAAGAAGTTGTTTTTGCAGAAGGTGAAAGCAGCTCACCATAAGGTACACGCGTAAAAGGGCCATCAAAACCATCAAGGATACGGTCAAACTGTACACCCATTTCGTAAGCAAGCGTCCAGCCTGCAGCATCATAAGGGCGGATAGGCGGGCCTCCCGGATACTGAAAATCATTAGGATGATCCTGCGGCTCGAACATATCCATTACATGCGGTCGAAAAGCCTGGTCGGTTTTAACGATGTACGACCCTGCCGGATATTTTATTCCTGATACGGCAAAATCTGCCGTGGCTTTTTGCACCAGTATACCTGACCTGATTAGCGCATTAAGAAACTTAATTGCTGTTGGAAAGTCTGCCTGATTTGCCGGAATAATGTAACCACGGGCATCCCGCAGCTTAGGATTTTTAAGTACTTCGTCATAATATTTTATTGGAATGCTGTCTACTCTTTGGCCGCCGCTGACAGTATTAGTATTCGCAGCTCCTGGCCGTGGCCGCTGGTCTCTTTTATATGCATTAGTGATTGAATCTGCGCGTTTAGGTGAAAGCATCCAGTTATCGCGGCTCCCCGCTTCTATAGAATTTTTTCCCATCCGGTAAATACCATAAAGCAGGTCTTCTTTTTGATGAAGCGCATAATTAAACACAGCATAATTCAGAGACACCGAATAATCTATAGATTGGCGGAAATACCATTTCTGAGGTTTAACCGGGTAAGGAGTGGCCATATTAGGAATAAGGCGCTGCGGCACAACCGGTATTGTTGTAGGAGTTGGATTACCGATGATTTCTGTTAACAATCCTATCATATTATGAAAATATCCTGTGGTACGTAAGCCCCCATTCCACCAGGTGGAATAAACAGACCCTGCACGCTGTGTATAACCAGGTTTACCTTCCAGATTAAGCCGGCTATTCATCGCTGCGCCTACAGCATCTAAACTGGTAACCACTAATGGATCAAAAGTATAATTAAAAGGATCACGGTAAGGCGGACCAGCTACAACAGAACCGGCAGGACCTGTCTGGTGGTGATTGTAAATAATTTGCGGCATCCATTCTATGTATTGCTGGCGGCTGATGTTTTGTGTTTCCTTCATATTCATCATAAAAAAATCCCGGTTATTATCGTGACCGATATATTTTTCATAAAGCCTTGGAATATTCATTTTTCTTTTAGCTGTGTCTGCATCCTTCATATACCAATCAGAAACCAGCTCCATACCATCAGGATTTGCATGAGTGAATAGAATAATGAGTCCGTCCAGCAGGTGCAAGGTTTCAGGATCTTTGCGACTCATCACCTGGTAAATTATTTCAATAAGCTGCTGGGTAGCAACTACTTCTGTAGCATGCAATCCTCCATCAACCCACACAACTGCCTTACCTTCAGCAGAAAGCGCATGTGCCTGATCATCTGTAAGGTTCTCTGCATGCGCCAATTTTTGTGAGATTTCTTTGTAATGATCAAGGTTCTTCATGTTTTCTATAGATGAAACGATCATCATATATTGAGGGCGCCCTTCTTCTGTCATTCCGATATTTACCAGTTTACACTGATCAGGCGCCGCTGCCGCAAGCTTTTTGAAGTAGGCTGCTGTTTGTGTGTAATTAGCGAGTTGGTAATTATCACCAATATTAAATCCAAAATGTTCTTTGGGTGAGGGAATCGTTTGTGCATGGAGGTCCATTACAAATAGCAGCAGTACAATCAAACTGAAAATATTCCTTATCATAATTAATGTGTAAAGAGATGATTATTGAGATTGAATCAGTACCAGGTTTCAAGGCTTTTTAAGTCGTAAGACATCAAAAGGCCAATTGTTAGTACCAGTGCATTAAATAAGACAAGCAATCTTCTTTACGCTCCAGATGAAATCGCGCAGCTTTAAAGATCATATTAATTTTGTAAGAAAAAAATATTTTTGTCTGAATTAGGATTCGTCAGATTTTGGGATTAACAGGATTCTTCAGCGTTTAAAGCTCTTGATTGTATACATTTCAGATGCGGTGGATGAATTATAATAATAACGTTTTCTCTCTTTTAATCATTATTAAATCCATCCCATAATCCCAAAATCAGACGAATCTCAATTCACACATTAAGTACCTTTGCGATTAAGCTTTAAAAGCATGTGTTGGATTGTCCTACTCAAATAGCAGTTTTAAAGTTACTATATAACAATGGCTGGAATTTATATACATGTTCCGTTTTGTAAAAAGGCTTGCCACTATTGCAACTTTCATTTCTCCACTTCCTTAAGCCTTAAAAATGATTTTGTAGATGCCTTACTTAAAGAAATTGAATTGACATCATCCAAAGAAAACGGTAATGAATCTTATTTAGGGGATGAAATAATAGAAACAATTTATTTTGGTGGCGGAACGCCATCCCTGCTTAATAAAGAGGAACTGAACAAAATTCTCTTCTATCTCAATAAACATTTTGCCGTAGATCCTGCTGCCGAAATAACTTTTGAAGCGAATCCTGATGATATCTCATCACGAAAATTTAAAGAATGGAAAGATGCGGGAGTAAACCGGCTCAGCATCGGCGTACAATCATTTAATGATGAACACCTGCTTTGGATGAACCGGGCTCATTCTGCCAAACAATCATTGTCTGCACTGGAAGCATCGAAAAAAGAAGGTTTTGATAATATTTCTATTGACCTTATTTATGGAGTACCCGGTATGAGTATTGCTCAATGGGTTTTAAATCTTAAGCAGGCAAAGGAGCTTGATATACCTCATTTGTCATGTTATGCACTTACTGTAGAGCCCTCCACAGCCCTTCAAAAAATGATTCAGCAAAAGAAAATCAAAGACGTTGATCCGGACCTGCAGGCAGAACAATTCCAGTTGCTAACAAACTGGGCAGAAACGAATGGCTATGAACAATATGAAATTTCAAACTTTGCTATACCAGGGATGCGAAGCAGGCATAATTCAAGCTATTGGCAGAGAAAAAAATACCTTGGTCTGGGCCCTTCGGCTCATTCATTTAACGGCAGTTCGAGGCAATGGAACGTAGCCAACAACACGCTTTATATTCGGTCGGTAAAAAAAAATATATTGCCTGTAGAAAGAGAAATTCTTACTCCTGTCCAGCAACTTAACGAATATATAATGACTTCCCTAAGAACTGCCGAGGGAATTAATACAAGTTATGTTGAAAAGCAATTTGGGAAAGAGGCGGTCAGGCATATTAGTGAGTCCGCACATAACTATATTTATGATGGTAAAATTAAATATACTGATGATGCTTTTCAGCTCACCAAAACCGGAAAATTATTTGCTGATGGAATAGCGGCAGCACTTTTTAAATAGCTAAGAATCTCGGTAGCCTAAATTGACGTATCCTCTATGTGCCGTTCGAATAGTTTTAACCACAGAGTCCTTGATGAATTTGCAAATTCAAACATCAGATTAAGATAACTGATTAAGTCGCACTGCACATTAGTTATTTTTGAACCACGGAGACACGAAGGCACGAAGAGGCACAAAGATCTTGTTCATTTGTTTTACTTTTCAAAAAAACTCTTTGTGCTTCTTT
>JAABUK010004654.1_pt1 | contig 22080 bp, 8 predicted proteins | sample 5559141 | NCBI WGS metagenome assembly JAABUK01 (sample SAMN10711869, study PRJNA513367) | rock metagenome | isolation source: Antarctica rocks | place: Antarctica: Victoria Land, Pudding Butte nord | collected 2016-01-03
CGAGCGCTCTTAATAGGAGATAGGAATAAGGAGTGAATACACAAGGATCGCAGAATGAATGACTTCGAATAATTCACATATCCAATCCGCAGTCGGCAATCCTGGCGGAAACTGGGTGTAAAGAGGGAAGGAGAGGATATCCAAGGATGTCCGCGGACTTGACAAGAATACTAAGTGACATGAAGGGTAAAGGCAATGGAAGGAGCTTTCACGGACCTTACTGACGCCCCTATAGCCGGCCTCTGGGTGTCTTGTGATGGAACAACAGCGGGAGTGAAGCGTCGCGAAGCTGCTCAAAGCTAATTGGTGATTTCGAGATGTCACTTACTTTGCCTCTCTCTCATCCGCCTTCAAGCTCCATGACTAGGTGTGAAGGGGGGCGCCATGTCAATATGGTCCACTGTCCTCGAAGAAGTAGAACTTGAAGGTTCAAGTACAGGCATTAGACCTTCAGCAGAGACAAGTCTTATTTGACACATTTAGAGTCATTGATCCTGTTGCTCCAGCAATAGTCTCTTTCGTTTGAGCGAATGACCACCGGACTGGGGATATTCTGGCACAGGTTGCAAGAAAGTATCAAAAAGATTAGAAACACAGCCCTTCCTGTAGTATTTGCCCACCATGTCAGCCACCCCATTGCGACCCACGATACGCTAGGCAAGCAATGTGTATTTGCGTCGATGATTGATCAGGGCAATGTGTTGTAGGTCCTCGCGGCTTACTCATTTTCGTAGCTAGTTAGCTACTCGCTGCTCGATAATGGTAATTTTTGAGATGCGCCAAGGATTTGCAACACTTTTGTAATACCTTTTTGTACACCAAAGACAATCTTCTCATCAACATCATTTGTTGTACTTGTCTACCTTCTGCAGTCACATTACTTTCAGCGGTCGCGTTTTTGCGACTTAATTCTCTCGGTGTCTGTGCAAACGGGCTTGTTGAGCGACATTCATCATGAGCTCAAATTCACTCGCATTACAATTGCGACCTCGAGGTAGTTTCAGCACCGATTTTCCGAGCATGATTCCTGACTACATGCAAGGAAAGCCAATTCGCGACCTGCCTGAAGAGCTCAGCATTCTCGGTAATGCACCCGCAGCAGATCTTTACAACAAACTCGCCCAAGTATCAAAATTGTCCACACACCGACTCAGAATCACTAAGGGAAGCGATGGCAGTGTGGTCGCCAACTCGCAGGATGTTCCAATCAGTTCAACAGGGCTTAGAGATCAGAGCACCGTCTATGTCAAAGATCTTGGTCCTCAAATTGCCTGGCAAACTGTTTTTGTTGTCGAGTATCTGGGTCCGCTATTGATCCACCCACTTGCCTATATCCTTCGCCCATACCTTTATCGATCTGCTCCAATGAAAGCCTCGTATTTGCAAGAGCTATCATGCATCCTGATTTGCGCCCACTTCTTGAAGAGAGAACTGGAGACACTTTTCGTGCATCGCTTTTCTGCGAGTACAATGCCGGCAAGGAATATTTTCAAGAACAGCTTCCATTATTGGGTACTGGCTGGTTTCAATATAGCTGCTTGGATACATGCACCGGGCTCACCAACCGCAAAGGAGCCTAATCTTTTGCTGCTGTACGTGGGTCTCCTTGCGTACACAATCGGAGAGCTCGGCAATCTTAATGCACATCTCGTTCTACGGGGCCTGCGCAGCTCTGGCGGGAGAGAAAGAGGCATTCCGCATGGTGTAGGATTCAGCTTGGTGACATGTCCGAACTACATGTTCGAAGTCGTTTCATGGATCGGAATGTACCTCGTGAGTGGGCTTAATCTCAGTGTACTGCTGTTTGCCATTGTTTCAACAGGTCAAATGATGCCATGGGCAAAGAAGAAAGAGAGAAACTACAGAAAGGAATTTGGAGACAAGTACAAAAGGAAGAGGTTTACAATGTTACCAGGGATCTGGTGAGATCTTTAAGAAACCATGAACCCTTTCGGAGCTTGTTATTGGGATTCACAGATGTTCACCAGTGGATCCTTTCACCGTGAAAAACGCGAAGCTATTGCCTGGGGGGGAAAAAGGAAATAGAGTACTTCTAATGTCATCTAGGGTCATCAGTAGAATACATGTTAAAGCAACACGGGTAGAGTTTGCAATGTTCATACGCGCCCGTGCAATATCCTGCCAATTCCAGAGATCGACAGGGCTCGAGCCGTTGATTTTGGCTTGGCTGTTGATCTGCCGGCGGCATGAAAAGTGGACCAGGACCACAAGCGTTTTGAGAGTGGAACGAAAGGATCTGGATCTCCATGAAGATATCTATTTGCTTGATGAATGGAGTTGAGCAATAATTAGGCAATTATGCACTTTGCACTTCCTCCACGCAAGACATCACAACCTCCTCCATATGCTCGAGCCTCTCGCAAGCCTTCACGCTTCAGGCCCCAGCAGTTGAGGCTTGTCGTTTATGTTGTCTCCGGCATCCTCACGATCTCCATTCTCCTGCATTATGTTTTCTTCTCAAATGCCTTGTTGGAGTCAGTACCGCCTGGTACACCACCTATCGTGATTGTCACAGTTTTTGATCAGCAGCGTATGAGCGATGAATATATTCAGAAAATCAAAGCTAATCGCGAAGACTATGCTACACGTCAGGGTCAGTGTCATCCTCTCGAGTGTAAGGCACGAGATTGTTGCTGACAATTTGCAACTCAGGCTACGAAAACTTCTTCACGAACGTCTCCAACTACGACCGCTACACAGAACCGTCCCCCTCCTCATGGACTATGATTCCTGCCCTACGCCATGCCCTCACAAAATACCCGCACACTGCTCACTTCTTCTCTCTCTCGCCCCATGCTCTGATTATGTCACCCTCTCTTTCGCTCCAAGATCACATTCTTGCACCCGCCAGACTTGAAGCCATCATGCAAAGGGATGTTCCTGTTGTTCCTCCCGACTCTGTCATTCATACTTTCAGCCGCGTGACGGCTGACAAAGTCGACCTCGTCCTGACACAGGATACTGAGAACCTGAGCCATGGAAGCTTCATTCTGAGAAGAGGAGAATGGGCCAAGTTCTTTCTTGACACGTGGTTCAATCCATTATATCGCACGTACAATTTCCAGAAGGCGGAAGGACATGCTCTGGTACGAACAGACCACGTCGGTCAACCGGGACGTCAAGCTAATCATCGTACTTGTAGGAGCACGTTATTCAATGGCATCCCACCATCCTCGCAAAGATTGTTCTGGTTCCCCAACGGGTCATGAACAGTTACAATATCGACACTAGTCTCGGAGACGGAAATGATGATAATCGACCACAAAGACCAAGCGGTTTGTTCCAAGAGGGAGATCTGTTGATTCGCTTTCATGGCTGCGGGACAGCACCTGAGAGGGACTGTGAAAAGGAAATGAAATCAAAATATGAAACTTGGCTGAGGGAGGTCCGCAGACTGGACGGCAAACAAATTCCTGGACGGTCATAAGTGTCCAAGCCGCGGAAGAACGAGACCTTTCAGCTTACAGGCGTGCATTCACTGAAGTTTACAGGGGTTGAGCAGGCGACGGTCTTTCATTATGCCATCACATCTCAGCAGTGGCGTTAGTGGAAATGGGGGAGTCGGTAGGAAAGGGTTGTCTCCGGGGCATGGAAGAATGCATCGATTATCGCCATGGAGTAACCCAAGATAGTAGTGAGTGCAGTGGATGGTTAGCAAGCAGCTAAAGCTTGTGCCTGTGAGCCTTGGTTACGCCTTGAATGCAGCAATCGATGGGCTCGGTTCAGTCGGGCTCGAAGCTTGATCTAGACATCATATGGAGTATTTCTGAGTTGAATCAGGGTTAAGGTGACGTTGCTTCGCGAAATTTGATGCCAAGCATCTTGGACTGGGCAACTTGAGATCAAAATCCTGCGAGCCTGTCTCGAATTATTCCGTGTGAGGCCTGACAAAGAATTTTGTCTCTCAGCTCGTTTAATCTTCTCTAGGAAAGCCAGAGAGCAAACAGCATCCCATGGCTCCAGCAGTTCAGTCTTCTGTCTTGCGTCCTACAGCACTGTCTAGCAGACCTCATCAATGCGGCATGAGTCCAAACGACCCTCATAGTTCTGCAGGAAAATATCACATTCGAAGGTGTCGAGCGTCACTGTAGCCGTCGGCGACCCATGGATGTCTTCCCTTGAGCCATTGGGCTACCCGAGGTATGAGACACGTAGACAGGCGGCCGTCAAGCGGCCAGGATGTCCAATATTCTGTGTTAATAGCTGTCAGAACTACGTCCGCTGCTCCCTGAACAGAGCTCACCAGTAAACATCGAGCTGGCAATGATCATGTTTTTACGAAAATCCTCACACGGTAGCATTGACACGGCAGCTGGTGAGTTTCATGAATCACATATCTTCTTTGTCTCGACCCGCATTCCTCGTCACATTGTTGCAGGTGATCAGTGATTGGCTTATCCACATGGATACCTTTCCGCAAGCGGCCGGTTCAAGAACAAAGAATCCAGAGTCATTGACTCAGCACCACGAAGAGATGCCTCCAATTCTCGCTTGTAATTGCATCGGATCACTGCGATTGTTTGCACGGTGTTTTTGAGGTGCCAGAGACAAAGGAAAGAGGAGGAGGTAGTGAAAGGAGATGAGCAACCCATCTACAAAGCACTTCTCCTTGCCTGGCTTCTCTCTTTTCATTCGTCAAATTCACATTTACCGTTGCCAGAGGAATTGAAGCTCAAAGAATTCTTTGATTGCCCCTTATTCTTTTGCCCATATGACTGCTTCCATGCCAAACCATTCCCTTTCCTGGGACCGAGTTCTGCCTGCCCCTCATGCTCTGTTGAATGGCAATGCGAATGATTTACTTCCCAGACGCAGTTCTTCTCTTCTCCAGCACCACCTCTTTTCCTCTGAAGATCTACTAGAGTGTCCGAAAGATCGGAGAAGCACGGTTCCCAGCATTTCGTACCACGTTGATCCTACAATCAACCCAATATCACAATTTACCCAGCGGGATTCTCTAGATTCTTCCGCCTCCGATCAGCCTGCACCAGGGCCACTGACAAGGAAACGTGCTGCATCATTGATGGCAGACGAGTCGACGACAAGAGAAGCGTCTCCAGCTGCCACGCAAGATTCGATTTCAGAAACCACGAATCAATTCTGTCTCTGCCAACCAGACCCCAAGATCCCCAGGCCGAGGAACGGTATGTCCTTCACGTCTCATTGTTCAAATTACTTAACTTCCTACTTCCTAGTTCATCCATTTGCACCTTTGTTGTCTTCAGCTCTTTGTTGCCAATGGTAGCTAATAGTTCGGACAGCCTTTATTCTTTATCGCCAGCATCATCAAGCCGCTGTAGTAGCAAAGCACCCGGGACTCCCAAATCCTGAAATATCCAAGATCATTGGAGAAGAGTGGAGAGCACTTCCTGCAAAGACAAAAAGCCAGTGGAAAGCTCTCGCAGAGGTCAGTTAAAATACATGACCACCACATAGACCACCCAGACTGACTGCTCGCTATGTAGGAGGAAAAACTTCGTCATCAGCAGCAATATCCAGATTATCGATATCAGCCACGAAGATTCGGACGCAACGGTAATACCCAGACTGCATCTACTGCAAACTCAGCAGGACCAACTGGAAATTGTCTTCGCTGCGGTGGCAAAACTATGAATCCACCAGTGACTCCACACACTCCTTTGTTTCCGCCAAATGGAGCTCCTCCGGCAGGCATGATCCGCTCTCCTTCAACAGTTAACGCCGCTGGCAGCCACACAACACGGCGTCCTCATCCATTAGCACATGCAAGCATCCACCGTCAGGTCCCCTACGCCATATCGAGCCCACCTCCACCTGGATCCGCGATTACACGTGTACGGCCTTTCGGCGAGGTCTTTACTTGTGGGGCGCCTGCATCCATGTCAGAAGCAGAATATCGAGCTCGTTTTAGCTCGCAGCCTATGTCTCCCGATCCCAAGCGTAGACGCTTTGATAGTCCAGGTGTTATGATTCCAGGTCGAGGAGCAATTCTGACAAGTCCGACAGCTGCATACCCACACGTCCACCCATACTCGCCAAAACGAGTGTCATTGCCTCGACCGACAGAAATCGGCATGCATTCAGTGCACCCACGAGCTTTAACGCAAGGCCAGGTACAGCGATCCAATTATGCCCCCCAGCACCCCAGATATGCTTCCATTGATTCACGCGATCCAAGCCTGACGCTTGCACCTCTTCAGACACCCACTTCTGCTGCAGCTTCAACAGCCTCAGGTGGCCCGAAAAGAACGAACAGCGGTGCCACTGCTGAGGCTCAAATCATGTCAATCCCGGCTGTGAACAAACTCCGCTTACTTGCCAAAGCTGCGCCACCGCTTCCCCATCCAGGGGCAATTCCCCAATCAAAATCACCTACGTTGACATCGAGCACAGAGACTCGAGGTGCAATACTCGCTATCGAGGGCTCGGAGGACGACGTCCGTATAGTAACAGAATGGCTAGCGGAGTTCCTCAGAAACGAAAGCAATGAATTCCTCGTTAAAGCATTCTTGGGTCCAGATATCGGTGCGGTGATGGCTAGCGCAAAGAGTGAGGAAGAGGTTGACATGGTTGGCACGCAACAGCAGAGATATCTCAAAGCAATCAGTGAGTGGCATTGGGTGAGCAAGGAGGTGGTAAAGTTCGTCACAACGGCACCAAAGATCGGAGACGAAGCGATGTCCGAGAATAACGCTGCCCGCGACGCCAACCAAGAAGCCGAAGACCAAGGAAAGACAGAGGAAGAAGATGTAGAAATAGACCTAGACTCCACATCCTCACCAACCTCAGCAGTCTCCCCACGCACCATCACCCAAACCGAAAGGCTCAGCCTCAAAAGTCCTACCAAAAACATTTCCTTCGCAGCAGATACTAACGACAGCCACTCCATGGACTACTCCCCTCCAACCATAATCTCGAAACCACCACCTCCTCCTACAACCGCCCCGCCACCCTCTCCCCCTCCTCACTCCCCACCTTTCACAAACCAAGGGCAGAAGAACACCCACCTCTTCCCCATCGCGCTCCTCCCCCGCTACCAACTCTCAACCGTCGACACCGCCTCCCTCACCATGCCAATCACAGACTCTTACCTGCCCATCGACCACTGGCAATGGGCTGCTGCACTTTGGCGGGGGTGCGTGGGCGCGGACGTCACTATCGTCGTGCAGGATGAGAGAGCTAACGGCTATGGATCGGTTTCTAGTGGTGGAAGTGTGGGCAGCGCGGGGGGGAGTGTAGGGTCAGGGGCCGTTTCCGGGGCAGGGGCGGGTGGAGTGGAGGTTAGACTTGGGCAGGGGGACGTGAGGGCGGTGATTGTGAGGAAGGGTGGCAGTGGAGGTGGAAGTGGTAGTGGAAGTGGAAAGGGGAGTGGGAATGGGAATGGGGAAGAGGGGGAGAGGAAGGTGGTGGAGGCGGGGGCGTTGAGAAGGGTTGGTTTTGAGATTATCGAGTTTTTGAGAAGATAATTTGGATAGTTCAGGTTTGAGATCAAGATAATTAGCAGAGAGTGGTGAGAAAAGTCTTTGATGTATTTACTTCGCTTAAGAGATAGTAACGTTATCTACTCAGCCTGCTGGAACACGGACGTCATGTTCCAAGCTAACATTCGCGAAGGCCTAACAGTATGCTTCTTCTGTATCATAGCCATCCGTCCACGGATCATGTCAACTCAGTGTCATAAATTCATCCCTCCAAGCCCATCCCGCTCGCAATCTTCCAACCCAAAACCTTCCTCTTAAATCCCTCGCGGCTCAACTCCCTCGTCTTCCTCGCCCAAACATCCGTCGTAATCCTCCCCCTCGTCAACGCAGCCTGCAGAGCCCAGAGCGCGGCGTCAATACCTCGCTCGTCACACACGACGTCATACAATTGCTTTCCCACCACCGTCGGCGCAGTAAGCATGTCGTCGATCTTGGGGATTTCACCTCGCTGGGCGCGGGCGTGGGCAGAGGAGATGCATTTGTCGGCTTCTCGGAGTGAGGATTGCAGGATCGATACGTTGCCCGTTAATGTGCCTTGTAAGGCTTTGAGGTGGGCTAGCTCGGACTCCAGGGTGCGTAGAGAGTTGTTGAGCGCTTCGTTTTGTGATCTGAGCAACGGTAGAGATGCAGCATTTTGGGACATGTCGTGGTGTAGTGTTTGGGTGATTGATTGGGAGAGGGCAGATAGAAGTGCATCCTTTTCGGGGTTGGGAGGAATAGGAGGTGCTGGGATGCTTGCTGACGATGCCACGGGGAGGTTGATATCGAACGGTGAGTCTAGAAGATCCAGGGGTGGTGGCTTTGGTTGAGGTGCTGGCCTGGGATGCGATGGTTGTTGCTGATAATGGCTGGTAATGTTTCCCTGTTGGTGCAAAGAAGGCGGGAAATGTGACGTTGTGGCTTGGAATGCATGTTGCTCTCGACGCACATATTGAGACGATGGTCTTGATTGGGAAATCGAGCTCTGCCGGTACAGAACTGGTGCCTGTGAAGGCGACATCAACGGAGGAGCACATTGAGGGGAGACCCCAGCTGGTGGTGCCGAGAGTCGTATATTATTTCCATTCTGAGAGGGCAGGGGTTGCATAAAGTTCTGCTGTTGTTGAAAGTGCGGGGGCGTCATGGACTGTGACAAGCCAGTATTTCGTTTTGGCATAAGTTGAGACGATGGACTTCGCAGACCACCATGAATATTGTGAAGAGGTTGTGAGGACGCAGAACTTGCAGCGTCCGGTAGTGGAGGAGGCGCGTCATAACGGCCCGGGGGACTTGATTTTGGTACACCGTCCGCATCTGCTTCTATTTGTTGCTTGGGCGGAGGAGGTGGAGGAGGAGTAGATTGCGCGGTAGTGACGTTCTGATGAGATTCCCGAGACTGCGCACGAGGGAGGGGTGGTAATGGTGGTGGCCTTATAGATTGGAGTGGGACATTCGCGATTTCTTGCCTCGAGATGACAGGCGGCTCTTTGGAGAAGACGTCACAAAGAATGGATAGGAGCTCAACCACGCTTGACCTCTGACAGCTTATCAGTATGCCTCTCTGCTATGTTCTTTGTTGCCAGATCACACCTACATCCCAAGCTGTTGTCCATTGCGCCAGGTATGGATGATAGACCCTGCCTTCACCGCTGATATGTTTCCCAGGCCTTATAAGCATCTCGCTTGTAGGCGTGATGTATGCGATCGGAGTTTCATAAGGGTAAAGGTGTGGAATCCATAGTTCCACAGGAAAACGGTATGTCATGTTCCGAAAAGACACTGGGACGGTCCCGAGGAGATGGACCAGCAAGGCAGACGAGCCCTCTTCGAAAGCTTCTCCATATCAGTTTCACGGATCTTCGTAGTAGTCAGAACAGGTGAGGCGTACTATAGACATCTGTCCGAGGGGAAATCGTGGGGAAACGTTCCAATGTCTGTGCAAGATCGGAATAGGTACGATTTGGGTCTTGATATTCCTGGCAGTCACAGGGTCAGAACCTTGTTCGCGTGGTCAAACTCGATCAATACCTTGCTTAGAACATTGTAGAGCCAATGTAATGTCTTTGGAGACACATTGGCCATCTGAAGATATGTAGTGATCCAATCACACGGGAAAGCATGGTATTCTCCATGTCTGTATGGAGAAAGTCATCTGCCGAGGACGTGACCACCAGCAGCTCGGACCCTGAAAGTCACTCGAACTCGCAGCAGCAGCCGCCTGGGCCCAGCCACCACAGAGCACAACATGCCTTCAGACCGCAGCAGTGGGCACTTTCGACTTACAGGTTCGCGGAAGCGAACGCTGACCACGAGTCCATCATCATGGCCGACGCAACAGCATCACCGCGTGCGCCGCAAACTCCACCACAACAAGGCGCCTCTGGAGACCACGGCTTCGCAGACTCTGCCATCACAGACATGACTACCCCCACGATATCGCCACCGTCAAAGCCTCAGTTTGGATCACAGCAATCTGAGTCGGAGCTAGACACTCCACGAGACCAGGCCGTTGATGATGTATCTGAGCGGCTTGGCCCCTCGGATCGACTGGCCGTTTCAAGCAACGAACACAAATTTTTAGATCAACCATCTGCGACCGTAAACGGTCATTCAGATGCTACGGAGTCCACTAAACATCCTCCCAGCAAGTTTGACCCGGAGGAGATTCTTCCTGCATCTGACGCTGGCTCTGAATTTGAACCTGAGGCCGATCCAGAACTCATATCGCACCTCTCTACGACCGTGTCCTCTTTGCGTCTGCGCCATCAGGAGCAGTCACACCTCCAATCACTGTTTACGTCAAAGCTCGAAGCTTTAGCACAAAGATCCCTCGAATACGAAGCAAGTATTCGTTCCCTCACTGCCGAGCTCCAGTCTCTTCGCAATTCAAACACCCAACTCGGCCGCGATAACGCGATACTTACACAGGAAAACAATGACCTTCGTATTTCGATGCAGGATCTGAAAGGCGAGGTCGTCGAGCACGAAACAGCAATGGAAGCAATGACCGGAGCGGTACGAGGTTTGGAAGGGTGGATTGAGAGCGCGAATAATTCTCCGAGGTCTAACTCACAAGGACGCCTACTGCAGGATATGACGCGGCACAGTAGAGGAAGAAGAGAAACCGTCAGGGGCAAGGGCAGGTTTAGGGGTCGGTACTATCTTGATGATGACGAGGCGACAGACATTAATGGTGGCCTAGGCATGGATGGGTCGACGGATGTGGACACAACAGAGATACAAGAAGGAGTCATGGCTTGGGTGAGGGGGTTCAAAGACGTGGAAGAAGGGCTGAAGGCAAGAAACGAGACCGACGGCAAGGAAAGAGGAGCTAGAAAAATCAATGGGCGACAACATCGTGGTCAGAACAACGATCCAACCAACACATTCGACGAGGAATTCGGAGATTTTGAGACCGGATGATGATTCCCGTTCACACAGAACGAACATGCCGCAAAACATTTCCCCTCCAACGATGCTCGTGGGAAAAAGATACAACATTCTCTGGCTGGGATCTATCCGCCAGCCGCCATCAGCAGTGTTTATTCCGATTGGGGGTCCTTCTCCTTTGACACTGTGCCAAACCATTAGAAGCTTCCTTCGAAGGTCCAAATTTAGAAGAGACTCCAGAAGAGTCGCATCCATCCTCTTTGAATCAGGCTCTGAAATGCAGAGGAGCACGCTCGCTCGCTCGCACTGGAGAAGATCCCGAAAGTGAAGCCCTCCCAGCTTCCCGTGGTTGCCGTCATCAGAGGCACGAGTATCTGTACGTCTACGACCACGAACGAGCGGGTATTCTCCAGCTGAAAAGGATAATCAGTGTTATGGCACAGCGCAGAAGGTTGAACGCAGTGGCAAGAGAGCGTATGCGCCCGAGAAAGAGGTGGATAATACAGAAAGGATTAGGACGATTTCTTCTGCAAGACATGACAGACACGCAACATCCGTATATGAAGGGCGCGGGCCAGCGGGTAGGAACATCTCCAGCCCATTTGAGGACTGCGCACCTGAGGGGTGATTCTGGGGATATATTGGGATTATGATTTGGGATGTCTCCATGCCTCCGTTTAGAATGGCGTTCTTAAACCCCCGAAGAACAGGCGGCAGGTGGTGGATGATGGACATGATCTCTGTTGGAAATAGGAGGGTCGTGTCTCGAAATGTTTGGTGAGCTCGACTGAAGATCTCACGACTGACTTCGAGTTGGTGGCAGCGAGCGTAGGAGCATCAGATCCACTAATTGGTTAAGGAATAGTTCCTACCGCCACCAAACATCTTTGTTACAAACTCGCTCACGCTGAAGATAGACTCGGGAAGGGTAAAAGAGTTTCAAGTTTTCGAATTGTTAAGGTCTTATTCGTTTCACCCCATGCCCAAGAAAGTAGTGAGGTACAAGTGCTTAACAAGATAGGTAGTCAGTTATGCCTTCACTCCCAAGCTAAAAAAATGCGACCGTCAGATATCCATCCATTCATGCCCATGATAACTGGAGAAAGTGGGTGTCGCATATCTATACACAACCGGAATTCAAAGCGACCACCAGGAGCCCTGCTCTATGCCGCATGCTACAATAGTTGAAGGAGTTGTTTCTTCGTTATCGTTGGAAATTTATGACAGCGACCTTTGATGGAGGGTATTAGCACACTTAGGGAAAAGGAGTCGTGGCAACTGGGTGAGAGAGACAGCGAGAAACCGAGAAACAGATGCTGCTTACCTGATTCCCCAACGCGAAAGCAAGTTTCCTGCTTTCCGCATCCCAAGTAAGCGAGTGTTCGGTGTCCTCTCTAGTGCCGTCCTCGCTCATCATCTCCCCTTGGGATACTCGTCGTTGACGCTTTAGGTATGCGCCTCCCCAGTTGTTCTCACAGCCCTCCCACTTTGAAAGCGGAGGTCCTCGCTTCTCGGCGCTCCATAGGACGACTTTGTCGTAGCTCGCTGCGGCCATTGCGTGGCCGTCAGGGGTATATGATAGTCCCAACACTGGCACGGGGTCGGCCATCGAGAGCTTGAACAGACATTCGATGGAAGCTGAGTGGTCACTATACCGCCACATCTTGACGGTGCCATCCACTGACGAGGTGGCGAAGTCGCAAAATGGATCTTGATCTGGGTGGACCATCTGCCCAGGTCGGAGGTCCAAGCATGTCAGAAGTGCGCTGTGGATGTCTCTGGCGAATACGTTCTTAGCTGGTATCCACAAGGCAGGTGGGTCTGCAGACGCTGCAACAATGATTGCAGCTTCTTCGCTCCACCATGAGCATCGGACGAGGGTCCAATTCGCATGGTCTTCAGAAGGTGAAGACCATTTGTGCTCGATGACCAAGTCTGGTACGGCGCGGCATTGATAGACCACCCCATCGCCTGCAGCACAAACTATGCTCGTGTTGCCATGGCTGGCCCAGCTGATGTCATGGATCTGCTCGGATACTGTAATCGAGAATGTTCCAGGCAGAGGTGCCGATCCCGAGAGATCCCAGAGAACCAGGGAGGACTCAAATGAACTGGCTGCGAAACCCATTAACCGTGAGCCTATTTTCTGCCAGCGCAACGTAGTAATCAGTCTCTGGGCAGCTGGTAGACTTTCAATCAGGACAGCGTCCTGTCCATCGTAGATACGTATGGCGCCCGCTGTGTGATCGTCAAAAACTGCTATGGCAAGCATGGTTCCCCCAGGCTCCCAAGCAATGGCGCTGACCATGGCTTCGTCTGTTCTGTCGATGAGGTTTTGGAACGGCGGTAGGACTGCGCCAGGTGGAGACGGTTGGTCCGGTATCTTCCATACTCCGACGAAGTCGCTGCCAGACGCTGCCAAGACCGTAGGGTCTGAGGGACGCCAAGAGGCATCGGTCACGTGCTCGTCATCAGCCACTTGCAAGACCATTGATTCTGCAACCAGCACTTCCGAATCGGCAAATTTGGCGGGACCGAACTGTACTCCGACGCTATGGCCGTTGTCCAGGGTGGGAATTGGGGCTGGAAGCTCGTGCATTTGCTCCTGCTCCTGTGGCTCAAAATGGCCGACGCCAACGCCAGTAAAGGCACCGTTACCCAGCTCGAAGCCTGGTGCCACACCATTGCTCACCCCCATGTCCATGTCAGTGTCTTGGTCGAGATCGCTCGGTGAGGGAGACTTGGCTTCGGGAACAGGCGGCGCAGAATCCGAGCTCGCAGAGTTTGCGTGGCCGTCTGGATGGTCGTTTTCGATGCTGCTTTTCTCGTCAAATACAGTTTCGAAGTCTTGTTGTGCTTGCTGCTGCTGCTCGACGCTGCGGTCGTGGTCATTCGCTGCAATTTTGCGACTCCGTTTTGGTGCAGGTTGGACTGCCTGGTCTGCTGCAACGTTCGGCCCGCTTTCTCGAGGATGTTTTCGCGCGTTGGTTGACTTGGGCGAAAACGCTTGCTGGTCTGTGCCGGTTTCACTTTCACCTTCGGCATCTTCATCTTGTTGCAGACTGGCTCTGGCAGACTCTGGTCCAAAAAAAAGCATGGACGATTGCAAGGGGAGCTTATTGCATGCTCTCTACGATAATTGCGGTCAATAAGAGGTCACCACGTGCAGCGACTGTACTTACTCTGTCCCATGTTTGGTCGGTGTAATAATAGCGAAGTCCATATTTGATTAATCGAATGAGTGCGCCGCCTTTGATGTGCTTCGCAAGAGCCAACCTCTGGGGGTCCAGCTTCCAGTCGCGTTGTAATTTCACTGCCGCTTCTCCATATCCTGTGCGCTTGTCAGTAACCAAACCAACAACGGAAGCTGTTTTGCCTGCCTGATTCTTGCAGATATCTTTAGTAGGCAGTCAGTACAATCTCGCATGATTTCACCTTCGAGGATGACGACGCACCTCCATATTAAGTAGTTGACCTGGTCCGAATTCAATCTAGCAGACTCGCTGATTGCGATGTCTGGCTGAAATGATGATCCTATCGCCATCGCGACATTCCATCAAAGGATGAGAGGTTTGCAGTGGCGAGCTAGATCGGTACAGGGTATCTATGGTGGAGTGTTGAAAGGTTGAGTGGGTGGGATGGTGAGATTGAAGGGTGGAGGAAGAAGACAGGTGACAAGCTCAGAATGTGGAGGTGTGACCAGGGGAGAAGCGTGGATCAGCTGGATGAGGACTGGCTTGGACAAGATCGTCGCGAGTTCAAGATCTGGAAGAGAGTGGCATAGGGTAGGGCGAGAAAGGCTGGATGACTGGCTGGCGCTGGTGGGGAGTAGGATTCCGTAGGTCTTCTAGTCCTGTGTCTTGCGTCTTGGTGTCTCTTTTGTCGCCTGCACTGCAGCGTTCAAACTTGCCGGCTGCATGGGCCACGCTTTCCATACTAAGTTAACCAAGTTCCACTGATTGATTGCTGTAGCTAGCTAATCATTCAGTTAAAGTTCGCGGTGCGCGGCATGGCCGGGGGGAGGAAAGACCTCACGAAATTCAGGTGAGCCTCTTCAGGATCTGCTTGTGGCGCAGATCGTGATGGAGGAGCTTGATTTTGTCGCATTAGTCTTGCTGATGAACCTCACGGGCCTCTTCTGTCTGCTGCTTCTTCCACGATCTGGTGTGCTCCCATCGAGTTCTTCAGTGATTGATCGGTGTGCCAGGCTACCGGGGCTATTCCAAGCCTTTCACTGTCTGTGAGTTGTAAGGGTTCTAGCTCTGAAATAGGAAGCGCGCTAATTAAATGACCCACTAATTAAATAACCCACTAATTAAATAACCCACTAACTAAGCAAGGTACCAGCATTCGGGACCCAGCGCTAACTACTGTTAGTTAGTCGAGCTACGAGCGACTCGGTAGACCACTGCATCACCCGTGAAGCCGTTGGACGCCATTTCTCCTGCGCAGTCCACCTCCCCGGTCCAGACCATACCATACATCAATACTCACGACTCCATCAACACATACTTCTAGCAGTGCTATGATCTGCGCCTTCTCTCCATAATGGCCGTCCGGATCAACGTTCCTCCTGTCACGCGATTCATCCTCATCCTCGTCCTCGCCCTCTCCTTCCTTTACTCCCTTGGTAGATACAGGAAGCTTCCCAGCACCCCGAACCCTGGCAACCCAGCAAGGCCACTGGTCCCATACCTGACGCTGGTTCCTGTTTTGTGCCCCTACTATCCGTGGACGTTGCTCACGGCAACCTTTGTCGAACGAAGTATTTTCTCTCTCCTCATCAACGGCGCCACCGTCTTCTTCGGAGGAAGGTATCTGGAGCGAGCATGGGGCTCTAAAGAGTTCGTCAAGGTCGTTCTGGTCGCCTCTGTCATCCCCAATATAATCACCATACCGACCGCCATCATCTGGGAGTATATCTCGGGCAGTCCGACACGAGCGTGGACTCCCGTGTCTGGTGGTGTGACCTTACAAGCAGCATTCCTTGTGGCTTTCAAACAATTGGTGCCTGAGCATACTGTGGCCATCTTCAAAGGCCTTGTGAAAATGCGGGTCAAACATTTCCCTGCTGTTTTCTTGCTGGTCAACTCGGTCAGTGGTCTATTCTTCGGGACCAACACGGCTGCAATACTTGCCTGGCTGGGCTTGATAACAGCTTGGACCTATCTGCGATTCTACAAGAGACAGCCTGATCTATCCGGCACTGCGACTGGAAGTCAAGGCTTCAAAGGCGATGCCAGCGAAACTTTTGCTTTTGCTGCATTCTTTCCAGACAAGGTGCAGCCGCCAATTGCGGCCATCTGCGACCAGGTCCATATCCTGCTTATCAATATGCGCATATGCACTCCGTTCTCGAGTGAGGACATCGAATCTGGCAACCAGCAAGCAGCCGCACGAGGCGAGGCTGGACTTCCCAGCTTGCTCAATAATGGAGGGCGGACCGGCAGGGGAACAGGAAGAAGGGAAGAAGCAGAGAGGAGGAGGGCACTGGCCTTACAGGCTCTCGACCAAAGGCTGAGTGCTGCAAATGCCAACAAACCACCCAACCAGCCAATCTCAGTTGCTCCGACATTGGTGCGGGGCCATGAGTCGCTTGGCCGCACAGATTATACGCCAGATGAGGCTGTCGAGACATGACTATGTTGGAATGCCTCTTCTCTTGAAACGCTGCTCGATCTACTCGAGTGGACAAATATTGGCATTCTTGGCCATTCATTGAACATTTATGATACCATTTGAGCGTTTGATAGCAAATTGCACGTTCGTCTTCCATACGCAACAGAGCTTGATTTGATCGCGGTTGAACATGTAGCTCGCAATTTTCTGGTTTTTCCACGAGGCCTGTGCAATGACGGCATCGTTCCCGACCAGCAGCTTTGTAGAGACAAGGAATGCTCCACGCCATGTGATGTGACCAGACTTTCAAGTCCTCCCGCTGGGATCCCAAATCACCTCGACGCTGGATCGAACAGGGCTGTCTTCATTTGCATGGCCACTTCGAATTGTGCACAATGCAGCGCGCTTCGGAGCAGCACTGATGCATGTGTGTGTGGACAGAATTCGATCTCAGACCTCAACTGCTCAAACTGCCGTCGTCTTGTCCAGGTTGTCCAATGCTTCTGAAGGGGGAGTAACGGCTTCCATACCTGGACCAGAAGACCTTATTCCGCAGGTGTCCAGATACCATCACTACTCGCTTCAGGCGTCATCAAAAGGGCGATCTATTGAGCGCAGAGATAGTGTTCACGGGGGATGATGGCTACAAACATTACATATATATATATATCTGTCAGACAGCCTGCGCCTCAGCCTGCGCCTCAGGCTGTCCATCGGCCCAATTGAGCCAATCTCCGGCCTGTCTTGGCCCCATTTCCTTCATACTTAGGCCTCATTTTAGGAGGCATTCTAGATACTTGCTAGACAGTCAATTCTATCACTTTAATTATACTCAATTCGATTCTAACAGATATTTAGATCTATACTAGCTATTTGTTAGGAACTGTCAAGGCTAGCTATAGCAAGGTCCAGGTATCAGGGGGTTGTGGATAGGAATCACTGTTCTCGCAAAAGAAGGGTTAAAGGCAGATTGCAATTGATAACATGAGTTAATTACGGAAGAAGAACAAGACTATAGAATTATGGAATAAATGATTATTTATATAGTTATTACTGGTGAGCCGTGCATAGTACTTCTAAATGCTCTTCTTAAGCACTTTTAAGTACTTATTTCTAAGTGCTCTTCTTAAGTACTCTCGAGCACTTCTCTTAACATTTATTTCTAATTATTCTGATCGGACGTATCTTTCTAAGTCAGATCTCTGTAATCTTAAAAGATATTCATCTGCGGAATTTACTATCTTAACTATCTATCAGACTTCGGTAGTTAGAGTTGAGTTCGTTAGTAGCTTAATTTATAGCTATAATACTATATTCTTTTAGATTAGCTTAATCTTTTAAGTTATTTAAACTTATCTCTGTAATTTTATATTATTTCTACTTTCTTCTTTCTTTATTATATTTTAGTATCATATTAATAAATCTTTCTCTTATAAATAATATTAGATTTAGATGAAAAAGATAACTTTATTAGAGATACTGATTATGATTATGTGTTCTATCTATATTAAGCGAGATTATCTTTGTATATTTTCTAAGAATATCTTAAAATATTTAGAGTGTACTTATTATAATATTTATTATAATAATAACTTCTCAAAGATCAACTTTTAGAGATTGCGATAGAAAGAGTTATATCTAAAGACTGCGCGGAAAGTAACTTTTCTATATTTTTAATAAAATACTGCGGAGATAATAAGTTTAAACTCTTATATTAAGTCTCTTTAAATAGTTTAAAGTAAGATAATTACTTAAAAGATTAAGTCTTTAAAAGAGTTTAATCGAAAAGAGAGATATTTAGAAGAGAAAGAGTTACTAACTAATATAGAATTACACGTTATTTTTAATAAAGAGTAACTGACTACTTTCTTTAATTCTTTTTATACTGAGAGTTTCAGCGATAATAATTTTTAAGAGTTGTGAGACTGAGATTTATTTCTAATTCTTATATGTTTTCTGACGTGTTATATTCTAATTATTTTATCAGATAATAGATTTTATCTTTAATCTCTTAATTATTAAGCACTTTTTCTATTTTATACTTCTAATCTTAATTATCTAGTTAAATTAAAGTCTATTTAACGTTTTTTAATATAAGTTTTAAAAGAGAAATATTAAATATAGAATGAATTCTTATAATATCTAAGAGTTTAAATCTGTAGATTAATTTATCTAAGACTTTTTAAATTTAATAGAGATTAAGTTTCGTATGATTCAGTTTTATACTAAGTCTTTTTATTTTAATATTTCAGTGAAATAGATATATTAAATCTTCTTCTTTAAGATTTAATTTATTAATTCTCTTAGAGTTATAATATATATCAGACTTTTAACTAATGAATTTAAGATCTTTTCTTAACTCTTAATATAGATTAGTTAATAGTTATATATTAGTAACTGATTTCTGTGTAAGTTATTTTATTTCTCTTAATTATTTATATAAGATTAGTTCTCATCTGTAATTAGTATAGAAGGATGATACTTTAGTTACTACTGAGATATTATTATATATAAACTATATTAATAGTAAGAATACTATTCAATTATTCTAATAATAGTTTATATAATATCATAGATATTATTTTAATATCTGATTAATTCTTTTAGTTTATCTATTTATTTATAGATGATAAGCTGTAAATAGCTTATATTTAATTCTGAGTTGATTTATTAATAACTTTTAGAATTTAGAAGTGAATAGTTTATCTTAATTAGAGATAATCTCTATTAGTATATCATGATTTATAAATATTATTTATAAAAATGTATAGATTAAGTCTTCGGCATTTAATACTTTTATATAATTAATGAAGTAGATATATTTTATTAATCTATTAATAATAATTAGAATATTATCGTAACCGACTTTAGTTATTAAGTTCTTAGATAATAATAGCTTAGTAATAAAGTCTAATATAATGAATTTTCATGCTCTCTTAAATTGTTTTAGTGATTATATCTTCTTATATAATTTATATTAGAAGTGCTTAATTTTCTAATAAGTATCGCAGTTAATAATTTACTGTCGAACCGCTTTATTTATTTCTGAAAAATAATAGAATCTGAAAATATGTTTTAGAATCTTCTTTATTTCTTAATATTTATGAGACGTCTTCTTATAATATTATTAAATGATCGTTTTCTTTACTTTATTTATAATATATATCAGTTCTTTATATAAGATCAGCCCGCTATCTTATTTTTAAAAGACTGAGTATTTTTCCAAATTCTTTTAAATTTCGCGAGATAAATAATTATTTAAATATAATCTAATAATTTAATCTTTCTAATCTTAATTAGAGATCTAGAATATTAAAGTGATCACAGCATAATTATATATTATAAATCCATTTCTATTCTTGTGTAAAACTAATTATAAAGCGGATTTAATATCTCGGGCATAATTTACTTAATAACTTAAAGCGTTAGTTTTAGCGTTATTATTTTCTTTTTAATAGAAAATTTTAAAGTTATAAATCGATAATAGCTCAGATTATTATATTTAGCGTTTATTTAACATCTTAATAGTAATAAAGTATAATAGATTTTTATAATTTATATATACTTTCATAAAATACTTAAATTCTTCTAAGTATACTCATCATTTATTAAACGCGATAATTATAGCTAGAAGTTTCTTATTATAAATCTTGTAATTAAGTTTTATTAGAATTATCTTTTTAAAATAGAAGATAATAAGTCTTAATCATTCTTTATTATCAGATTGACTTATATATATATTGATAATATAGTCTAATAGTAGTAGTAAATTCTATTTATCTAATTCAAATTAAAACTAATCTATGTAGATCTTCTTGTACAAACATTTAAACATCTATTAAATCAAATTTTCTATTTCTCACTTAATTTATTCTCTCTCTCTCTCTTTCTCTTCTCTTCTTTTTCCTCTCACTCTATAGAACTTTCTTCGTCAATCTAAATTAATTAAGCAGCTTCGTACAGAGTATTATTTTAATAACTACTTTACATCCTTTCTTTTCTGAGAGGATTATTCTCAGATCTATTATACGAAGAGGGTTGATAAGTTTCATTCTTTCTATAATCTATTAGAGATATTTTAGTAGAACGTGTTCTATTATTATATCTTCTTATATGCACTCATATTAAGAGCTTTCAATTCCAAATATCTTTCTTTTATATAGAAACTAATTAAAGCCAATTTTATTTATATAAAGCTATATAAGAAGTGTGCTCTCATATTTCTTAAGTTCTTAATATAATATTATTAAATTTTCGTTTAATTCTAAAAGAATTATTCTTAAATACTTTCTCTTTTAATTATTCTTTCATCTCTTTTTCTATTTTTATTTACAGATTAAGCGAATTTCTTTATATATTTTTCTTAGCTTTTAAGATTTTATACACTTCTTTAATTCCTCTTATAATAAATCTGATAAAGAAGTCTCATTATTTAATCTTATTATATTCTAATTTTTTAAATTAAATTAAGTGAGCTACTTAGTTATACAATCTCTTAATATTACGCGGGTTATTGCTATATAATCTCTTCTATCTATAGTTTATCTTGCGATTTTAGCATATATATTATTAATTTCTTTAATAACTTTGAATACTTAAATTCTAACTATAATCTTAGCTATTAAATTCTCTGTGTAAAGATCTAAAGATTAAATATATATCTTCACTTTTAAAATCTTTATTAAGATTACTTTATATACTTCTATAATTATATAAAAACATTTATCTTAAAGAATTTATAATTTTCTACTTACTTCTTTACAATATTCTTTAATTCCTTTCAATATATATTAGATACTTATTCCGTATATAATAGCTGAGCGTATAACTGTTTAATATACTTATTTTTCTACTTTTAAAGAGACGCTTTAGATGAATTTTATAATTATATAAAAAGCATTAATTAAATAAACTGATTTTACTTTAACTGCCCGAAAATAAGATTGTTATCTGAGCATGATATCTAATTAAATGTTAAGAATTCGTACATTATTCTTTAAATTAATTTCTTATTTCTCGAGCTTTAATCTCGTCTTTATATTAAAATTCCTCTTTATATAACTGAAGTAAATCAGTTTATACTTATTCAAACAGAATTTCGAGCTATATTTTCTTACTCAGTCCGTGCATTTCTTATAAATTTTAGTGAGTACTTAATAATTTCTCTCCATACTTTCACTATATATTAAGATATTAACATTATTTATAAACTTTATTGCGCTTATACGAAATTTAATATTATCGCACTTTTCTAACAAATCGACATTATAGAAGAGATATAAAATTAAGAATATCAATAAATCTTATAAGATTTCTACTATAATTAACACTTCTAATAACACAAACTCATTAATCTTTATCTTTATATAATAATTAAAGAGGAAATCTATTACTTATTATATAAGTAACTCTGAGATTTTCCTTTTTCTCAGATTATCCCTTATGTCACTGGAATGATGACATTCCCTTATTAGGAATAGTGTTCCCGCATTATAGCGTGGAAATTAAGTGCAGTCTTGGCATTAAGAATATCAAAATCAAAAACGCAAAAAAGACTTAAATCAGCTATAGCGAGCTAATCATTCTAGCTAACATACTATAAATAGCATCA
>JAABUK010004655.1_pt1 | contig 22079 bp, 27 predicted proteins | sample 5559141 | NCBI WGS metagenome assembly JAABUK01 (sample SAMN10711869, study PRJNA513367) | rock metagenome | isolation source: Antarctica rocks | place: Antarctica: Victoria Land, Pudding Butte nord | collected 2016-01-03
AGGCATCAAGCATGATCATGCGCAAGGCAGTAGAACATTGCAGTATATGCGCCATATAATGTACATCAGAGCTTTCTGAATGTTGGTGCAGCCTCATCTGTTGGTTGATGAAAAGATTTTGTACAAAACGAACACTCTCAGCAATCCTCCGCTGACATCTCACTGTTGTCACGCATACCATCTTCTGTAGCAGCTGCTGTCTGAAGCTCCAGTCTCTGCATTGGAGCAGACAGCTGGTTAGGCAAATGCCTTGCTTCCTACAGTCAGCCAGTAGGGCAGACAGGATTTGCAGCCAAATAAGCCATCATTGCTACTCATACACATGCCTGGCATGCAAGACAAAACTGCAAAATGCCATGACAACAGCATACCTCTTTCAGCTTCTTGTTCTCGTCATACAGGCTCTCAATCTGACCAGAAAGCTTCTGAAGCTGACTCTTCACTGCAACGGGCAAGCGTTTGAATGTTTCGCTGGCAGGATCCAGGACCTGGTCTTCATCTGTGTCACTGTCACCAGTGCTTGAGTCATTTTCATCCTCGTCTTCATCAGTGTCATACTCTTTCTTAAGAAGCATACAACTGCCTGCATGCAAAACAAAAGCTTTGTTCAAAATGCAGAACCAGGCTCAGTTGCTTGAAGTGCAGTCACAAAAGCAGTATATGGTGACCATCCAAGCTCTACAAGCTGTGCTTACCAAGAGGATCGAAATTGCTGCCCATAGCAACCTCAGCACTTGTCAAGGTGTCTGAGCCTGCTGTCCAACCAGCCTGGGTCGCTGGCACACGGAGACGCTCTGAAACTGTGTCTGGAGTCTGCTGAATGGTGCTGGGGGTCTGCTCGCGGGCGACATGCTCGTTTCGCTTGCGGACAAGGTGGTGCCTGCCTCGACCCCGGTGAGGCTTCCGACGAGCTGCAGTGGCGAGACAAGTGTCAGCAGGACCTTCAAAGTCGACAGGGGAGCACCGTTTCTGCACGTGCGATGGACTACCTGACTGTTCGCACAGATAGCTGTTGGAATTGTATGGAGCAGGAGGCACACTTCTTGGAGTCTCAGACCGCGGGCCTGCAACTCAAAAATTGTCAGCAACGTCAACTTCACTTTATGACAGAACAGCCACACTAGTCCCAAAGCAGACAGCAAACTCACCCTTGAAGTGATTGCGAGCTCCTTTGGCGTTCTGCTGACGAATCTTCTTGATATTCACCTTAGTAGAGGGCACCCTGAAGTTGTGCTTGTTACTATATCCTCCGCGCTTGCCCTGCCCATTTTTTGTATGTGTCCATTTGGGAGGAGGTGGAGGCTGAGACACAGGTACAACACCATACACAGCAGCAGAGTCGTAAGCTTGCTGAGCAGGATACATAGGAGCAAAGGGCTGTGCCATAGGATGCACGAAAGCGTGAGGATACGGAGGGTCCATGGTGGACATGACAGCGCACTACCACAACAGGCTTATGTGTAACGCAAGAGCAGAACGCAGTCCACACAGTGGCAGAGCGATGTGAAAAATCCCGTGGAGAGGTGTCTCAAGATTCGGTTTTGGCGCCTCGGTATTACGACCGTCACGAATGTGGTAACAGCAAATTTTGGTTCCGGAGCAACTGCCAGGTTTCAACTAAAGGCTGTTCGCAGGACAACGTTATTGTGCCTCGCCGGAAGCCTGGACTCTCGCAAGCACCGCAATACACTGCTACCTTGATTTGTATGGCCTACGAAGACCCATACGCAGTTCTTGGCGTTCAGAAGGGTGCCAGCAGAAAGGAAGTTCAAAAAGCTTTTCGTGAACTGGCTTTCAAGCACCACCCAGACAAAGACCCTTCTCTGGAAGCCGCACAGCGATTTCAACGCGTCAGCAGAGCAGCTACTACGATACTGAAGGAGGTAAGCTCCCTCACAACTGCTGCGATTTGAGTCTAGAGGAAGTTACATGCCACAAAATTGGTGTACGCTGAGACTGCAAGCAACCTTGATTGCAGGGATCCCTCAGCACTTCAGCAGCTGCAGCTGCTAGGCAAAGGTGGCAAGACCGCAGCCAAACTTCAGGTCAGCAGTGGGTCAGATCAGCAAGGTGAGTTTATTGCCGTGACTGTAGGCAACTCTGGCAAATTTGTGACTGTGTGTGTGCATGTAGCTGTGCTCAAACTGCAAGTGCTTGTGCAGGAGCACAAGGTTGCCATCGCTCTTCATTTCAGCCTGCCTAGTTGGTGGATGTGCCCTCTTTGCAGGAGCTTTGCGAGTGCACCAGGACATGTAAGTCTTTCATAAAATTGAGAACTTAAAAAGTCTACAATGATGCGCTCACTGTTTGGCACAGACTTATGCAGTAGCAGCATGAGAACATTATTGCTGCCAAAATTCAAAGCAGCTCCATTTCCATAAGCATGTTCTCCAGACTCTTGCTGAAGCACGTACTGTGCTTTATGTTGATGTTGCAGCATAAGTACATTCGCCAGCTGTATATACATAGTTACATACTTTGTTGCCAGCTGCACAGTGCCAAGTGTTCTTTGTCAGCCAAACGCACCTGAAATAGTACATATGCTGTTGTGTTGACACACTGCCAAGATGCAAATTACAGTTTTGTCTGCTTTACATGCTTCAGCTTAGGCTCAGGCTTTGAGCAATATGGCAAGCATCCTTGTTGAGTGTTACACAAGGAGCAACATCGGCATCTATGGCAAATGACTTGTAGTCTGTGCCTTGCACAGGTACTCTTATAACATAGCAACCAATGCAGACGAGCGCAGAGAGAACCCTACTCCAGCCCAGCAAAGAATCAATGAGCTTCTGCAGGAGAAGCGGGAACAAAAGCAGTTCAGTCAGCATTGAGTGAAAGGTTGCAAGACTTTCCTTTCTGGTGGTATTGCCAGATGCGGCATGTTGGCCTTTTGGGGAAGGAAGGACTCTGCCTGCCGACATTGGGATCGGGCAGATGTGGCATCTCCAAAAGGGAAGTGCTAACTGGAACTGGTCAGCTGAATCAGCGCATCAGAAGTTCTGAGCAAATGCCCAGGGGCAATGTGCAGTGCAGTGTATGCAGCCTGCACAGGACAGCAGAGGGATGTAGGTCTCAACCCACCAGCTGCACCTGTCATGTGGGTAGAATGTGATCTGACACCCAGACGTATGGCCGGCAAAGCAGAGGCATGTACCTGTGACTCACAGGCTGTTGCAGTGCCCACATGACAGAACTGTTGTGCTGCGTGAGATGCATCTGTGCAGCAAGCGCTTCGGTGAAGCGCAAAAGGTTTCACAGTGATTCAAGACTGTCTGCACCTACGTGCGGAACATTAGCCTAAAAGATCATTGAAGTCTTTTAGGGTGACTGACCAGGCTTTCTGAGCAAGTTTGTTGTATAAAATAGGTCTGGACTGACAAAGCCAATGCAGGCTTGGCTTGGCTTGGCTCCGTCTTGGATGCCTTGACGTTTTGTATACGACTTATACATATATTTGCGTGATCACTTTCTGATGCTTCATTTGATCAATATCAGCTCGCTGTTCTCCGGCCTGAAGGGCTTGTGCAATGACTCAGCACAGGTGTCATCAAAGGTTCACACGGTCACAATGGTTTGCCCACAACATTCCTGGGCAAACCCTTGTGTCCTCTGCAGAAAATTTGCAGGTGCATGTGATTCAGAACATGTGAGCCCCATCAATCATCAGCAGAAAGCACTGAGTCTCACTAGGCAGGTGAACGAACAGCCAGACCCTGAGTTCACTAGCTGGCAGCACGCTTGTGTGATGCACAAATCGCGCAGGCGTGAGTATAACATCACATCGAGACCCTGCAAGCACGGGCCTTGATGCCTACAACACTCCAGTAGGCGTTAAACTGCGGTAATTTGATTTCAGCGGTGGCCAGAAAGCATGTCATGCCGTGCTGTGCTTCATCTGCTGCAGACATCCACAGCGAATACACGGTCCGTGCCTGGGCCCGAGCTGTGGGTGCCAGCACCTCAGGTCATCGTGCGTGCGAGGGCAGCTGTCACGGACGTGGAGCCTCTGCAAAAGTACGGGACCAGCAGGCCTTCGTTTGCGAGTGCCGTGTTAGCCCAGGAGCTGATAGAAAGGTAGCACCTTGCTGCTGTAGCAAACTCTTCACACAGGCGCTAGCAGCATCTGTCTGTGAGTGCCACTGTTCAGCACAAGCGACCAAGCAGCACCTGCAGCACCGTCGTCACGGGTGTCAACGCTTATGCAGGCTCATAGGCAGCCCAGCAACTACCATGGACTCGATGGCTGTGCTGCTCGAAGCAGCTGCTGAGGACATCAAGCTGATTGACTGCTTAGGACCAGAAGACCTGTGTCATGACCCAAATTCTGCTGATGGCCTCAAGCCTGTAAGAACTCTTCAGTTGTGCTCAGTGACAAAGACCACCTTGATCTGCAGCACTACAAGCACTTGCTGTTCTAGTGTCATTGGCAGTTCTTTCAAGCTGCAGCTGCTTGTCTTGCTGCTCAGCTGCTCTTGCTGTAGATATGAAGCACTACACCATACTCAAGACTGTGTGCACTTGCAGCTGCACATTCATGGTCTCAGACCTAGATCTGCCAGAGCAGCAGCTGCAGGAGTGGCAGCAGTTGTGCAGTCTGTGATGGAGTCACCCCCAGCACCAGCCTTGTACCGCAGAAGGCCGAGCCCAGCCGACCCAAAGGCTGTCGCAAAGGAGCAGGTACATCTGCTGCACAAACTCTCTATGTTTTCTGGCCTGTCCATTGCATGCTGAAGGTCATCATCTGCTGCTCAGCCTGTACCAACGCTCATTTTCAAGGCTTGATTCAAGGACAAGACTGAAGCTTTTATGCCGCACCTTGTCAGCTCAAGAGCCCTACTGGCTTGGGGCTGTTGGCAGCTGATGCCCCCCCCCCCAAAAAGTGACAGCTGTCCCTCTATGCAGATTATGGCCCCAGTGCAGCCTGTGGCCCCTGTGCAAGTGGCACAGCCACCTGTGCATGGCTCTGCCAACGCTGTCTTGGCTGCAGCCCTGTCAGCTGGTGACTTCTATGCTCCCACGTCTCCTCCTCCAGTGTCAAAGCGCCCTGACAATGAGGTAAACAAAGCTTATGCTGTGCTGCATCTTTTCAAGAGTTTCCATTTTGCTGTTGCTATGCTACATTGCCTCATGCCCCCTAACCTAGCCTAGCACAGAGAGCATGCAGTTTCATGCAGTTGCCTGATGGACATTAATCTGCTGAAAGCTGTCTCCTGTTCTCTTGTGAGAGCTCCATAGCATGCACAGCATGCATAGCATGCACAGCATGCATAGCATGCTCAGCATGCCTCTGTTGGGTCCAAGCAGGCTCCTGTATGACTCTAAGAGCCACTGACTCATGTCTGTTAATTGCTAACGCCATATTCTCTTGTTCTCAAAGCACAAGTTTTGACTGCAATGTTGTGCAGCCAATCAGCACTGCAGTCACCCCAGTCATCCCCAAGAGCGCCAACAGACCCTCAACCAGGAAGACTCCCAACAGGCCTCAGCCTGTGCCCCTGCAGTCTGACCCCACCCCTGCCAACAGTGCCAAGGTACAACATTGCCTTTCTGTCACTGCATCCACAGAGGTGTGCAGACCGAGTGCAAAGTGCTGCTTCTCACAGCAAATTGGACTTTCAGGCAGTTCTGCTACAACTGCTGCTGCTCCTGTTCATGACGCTCCTGCTGCTGTTGACACTGCACTGCATCTGTTGTAACTAGTACTGTCAAGCCCTCATTGCATAGTGCTGGCAATGAGCACAGACACTGTGTTGCAGCCTCCTAGTAGAGGATCTTCCGCACAGCCTATGACCAGGGTACAGCGCTTTGCAGCTACCATACTACAGTACATCCGAGACAACCTGAAGGCTGGCAAGACTGAGACCTTCGAATCTGTGATCAGGTGTGCTCCTGGACTTGAGACTACTGTGGCAGTTGGGCCCACCAGATAGCTCAAGACTTGCTGCCTTTCATTGATGTGGAGAAAAACACTCAGCTACTGATTTGCAACATCTTCTGCACTGAGGCAACTTTTGTATGCTGTCTAAAAGCAGTTGCTTGGCATGCATGCTGCAGGAGGCATGCATCAAAGTGTGGCATGCCTGCGTTGCAGAAAGGAGTTTGGCAACAACCCAGACATCAGCAAGGCGCTGCGGCTGTTGGTCAGCGAGAAGAATGTGAAGAGGGCCGGCAAGGGGGGCAGGATTGACCCCTTCACCTACAAGGTGGGGTCAGCATTGCCCTCATGCCTTGTTGCCTTCTCACAGCCAGTTTCAGCAGTCACTTTGTGAAGTGCTGCATCAGTGCAACCACCAAACAGTGCTCAGTGCGTTCACTGTCAATGTCACCCTGGTGTAACAAAGCAAGTAAGCTTCATCAAGCTTTGCCTTAGGCAACTGGTTTTAGATCTTCAAGCTCATTGACTGAATGGTCATTGTCTTTTATGTCCAGCCCTCACAACGTTAAGTTCAAGGTGCAAGCTTGATATGCACATTGTTGCACAGCGGTGCCACTTTGTGGTCACATTGTTGCTTGACCTTGCTGCTCAACTACCAACTCATCATACTCTTCAAGACATGCAATGAATGGCATTGACTGCATAGCGACAGCATTTTCAGGTGTGGGAAGGACCCTCTTGCAACTTATATCATGATCTTCAATAACGCAAGCACATGCTACTGGACTGAGGTGTGAGGGTGTGGCTGCATTGTGTGTCTGGTTCACAATTTTATCACTGCCAGCTTGGCGTTGTTGTGTGGGTCAGATGATGCATTGACTGGCTGCTGGACTGTGTGCAGCTTGCTCCCAAGGCGAGGCACTCTGCTGAAGAGGATGAGCCCATCTCTGACACTGACGGTGAAGAAGAGGCTGTCTCAGACAACATTGACCCAGCTGCTCCCCCTGCTGATTCAGCACAAGCTGCAAATGAACCACCTGTCACACTGGGGGCAGCAGAAGCAGCAGCTGCAGCAGCAGCTGAGCCAATACTGCCAGCAACAGCAGCAGCAGCAGCAGCAGCCTCTGTTGAGCTGTCTATGCTTTCAGATGTGCCACAGCATGCACCCTCACTCAGACGCTCAGCCTCCCTTCCATCCAATCTGAGCAACTTGGCTCCTGCCTTTCTGCCTGCTGCTATCAAGGCCAGCTTGCCTGAGAAGCCCAACAGTCAGGACAGGAGCATCACCAACACAGTGAGCAAGTCAGAAGAGGTTGCACCGTCAGAGCAGCCATACACAAAGCTGGTGAGCAGCTCAGGCAAAGCAGGACTGAAGCCCATCATGGTGGCTGGTCGAACAGGATCCCATGGTCAGGCAGCATCACACCCCAAGCTGGCAGCTGCCGCCATGGCTTCTGGGTCAGGCCATGCTGACAGCAGCATGAGTAACTCCCCTAAGGAGAGCACTGCAAGCATTGCATGGAACAACCCCTTCCAGCCTCGCACCAACACCACTGACAGCAGCGCCCCCAGGGGTGCCGCCAAAGCTGAGGTCACCCACCCCAACATGGGCTCAGGTCCTGGATGGGATTCCAGCAATGGTTTAGTCAGCAAGCAGACCGGCGGTGTCAGTAATGGTGCTGGAGACAAGGAGAACAATTCACCAGAGAAGGCAGTCAGGGGGGTCAGGGGCTACAACCCTAGGGTGTCCCAGGGGTCAATCAGCATGTCAGGGTATGGCAGCATGGGACCGCCACCCTGTGTGCATCTTGCACGCACAGCTGGACAGACTGGGGATACCTCAGGCACAGCTAATGCCATGTCTGCAACTGCCTCTGCCCATGCGCTGTCAGGGAACAATGGCATAGTGATGAGGGCCTACCCCAAGGAGCCCCATGGGTGGGATGTGAGTCAGGCCAACCTGCGTGAGGGGGGTGTTCATGCTGACACAACAGTTCAGGGCCCCATGATGGCAAAGACTTTTGGTGGAGAGGACCCTATGGAGGCTACTGCCAGCAAGCGTGCCAAATTTACACATGGCCCTCACTGACTATGCAAATTGGTTTCTTTGTAAAGGCGCAGTGTCTGTTAGGTAGTGATTTGCTTGTATAGATGTGGTGTTCAGCAGGTTATGCAGTCATACTATGTGCAATTTCACTTCTTTGCTTAGGGAACTGAGTTGTCTGTAGCTTGCAGATACTGTTAGGGCAATTCCTGCTTGTTCTTGTACATGCTCAGCAAGCGTAGACCAGATTTGGACTCCCGTACAGGACAATCCCCTGCTGCAATATCGGGCCCTGTAGCTTTGACAGCACAAGTGGATCATGAACATAACTCCCGGTGCAGCACGCGCTGTTGTGCATCCTCCTGTCCTGCACCTGCCTTTAGCTGGACCTAGATGGAGCAGCATAGGTAGTGTGCAGTGGCATGCTACACAATCACAACTCAACAATTCGAAAATTCGTGTTACTTGCTTTGTACTGCAGAGTGCACTGTCACCACAGACCAGCATGTGCCACATGAGTAGCTGAACATGAGCAATAATGAAAGCTGCTTAAGCTCATTGAGCAATACATCAGAAACGGTGCAAATGCAATTGGTCACTGAACTGCAAACCAAGTAAGTCAAAGCTGTCAGGCAGTACTCTGAAGATGCTGCTATGTGAACGCTATCTCAATTCTACATTTACAATGCACATGGCATCAAATGTTGCTAGATTGAGACCCTGCTTTAAAGTAGAACCATCAATCTAGCTCTTCTGCAGCAGCAGGACTGCGTAGTCTGGGCTGCAGAAGATCACATACCAGCTGCCTGCCTTGCATAGTGCTTGCAACAGATGCTGATTGCTGCTTTGCATGATCTTGGCTTTGCTTGTCAAGCCCAAAATTCATGCCTGCGTCCTTGTAGTAGCCCAAGCCTTCATCACGAGTGGTGAAAACATAGCCAGGTATTTGTTGCTGGAAGGCAGCACAGGCAATGAACAGGTCCCCTGCATGCCATTGCTCTTGCTCACACCCACAACATTCACTCACACCATTGCTTACATCCGGTGCCACCATCCATATGCAGTGAGACAATGCTAACAATTTGATCAGCACTTCTTATGTGTTGTATGCGTCTTTGCAGTGTGGAGATGTACATTCATCAAACATGTTTCTTCCTGTAGGGTCAGGTACATACAGAAATGCACAGTGAGAGCATTCTGTGATGCTGCAAGGGGAATGAGCGGTACCGGCTGCTGCAGCTGCAAGCAAGGTATCAGGGCTGACAGTCTCCACTGTTGATGTAGTCTCAGATTGCTCAGCTGGGCTGGGAGTACTGGTGCTTGCCACTGGATGCAGCTCCAACCACTTGCGCTGGTTCTTTGTCAGCCGCTGCATCTGACTACCTAACCTCTGACCTTTGCTGTCAGTGTCTACTCCCGAACCTTGCTGCTGCCTGCTCCTGCTAGTGGACGCTTGATCAGACTCATCAACATCCTGTGGTGCTGCATCAGCAGCATCTGGCCCATCTGAGACCTGATCACTGCTTGACTCCAATCCGTGCTGATTTTCAGAATCCATGACAGAGCTTGGCTGTCTGGTGTCTGATGTCTTGCCAGCTGGTGACTGTACCTGCTGCTCCTGCTGGGACAGGTTTCTGTCTGAGCGTGAGGCTGTGCGAGGAAGCGGCAGGGGGACTATTGGCAGAGTGACTTCCAGCTGTTGCTTTGCAGCATGGAAGCTGGCACTGCCATCTGCTTCTGCCACCTTGTACGGCAGAGGCAGGTCCAGGTTGTACTTGCCAGGCACACTCAGACTCATGCTATCTGGCTGAATGTTCAGCTGAGCTTGGCTTGCTTGCTGCACTCCCACCAGCTTCACCCTTATCACCAGCTCCTGCATAGTAGTGAAACATTACATACTTTTGAAAGCTCCAGAAATGTCACACAAAAAATTCAATGAATGATTGCCTGGATGCAGGACCGCATGGAGTGATGGTTCAATGGTTGGGTGGGTGGGTGGGTTGATTGATAGGCTGCGCGACTGGTGACAGCAGCCCTGCTAGCTGTATGCAGCTACCCCTTGCTAGGGCTGTGGGTCTGAGTAAGAGTCTGCCGCCATTGCGTTGTGGGCAGGGAGGGGCAGTGTTGTTGAACACTTCGTACGGAGTACACAATGCCACTACACAAACGGCACAGTCTTTGTTGTAAAGAGGTGTTGACGTCAAGAAAGAATCGGACAATAGGAGTTGTCATCTAAGACATGCATTCCCAAAGCCTCATATACAGCTGACATTGTTGGACACACTCTGATGATCAAAGCAGCAGGTTCTGAACGCATCGACATATGTCTCAAGTCCTAGATATCTGCCATATCAGGAGACCATCTCATCATGCTGCTCACCTTTGGACACTTGGCCGAGGCAACATTGATGCCAGGGCCCTCCCAAGCCTCTGACAGGTCCATCTGACCCCTGTACACTATCTCATACTGTGGCTGCACCACCCCATCAAGGAAACCCTCATTGGATTGAGCTGCTCCTGCCTGCAAGCTCACTGCCTCCATGCGTGTTGTAGCAACAGCTGTCAGGAGGTTTTGATCGGATTCCCCTGAGCTGATAGCTGTTCCTGTGCCTGAGCTTGACTGCCCAGGAGGGGGTTTGCTAGTAGGCAAAGACGTGACTGGTGCCTTTTCATGCTTTGCAGAGGGAAACTTGAACCCGCTGGACCTGCTGCCTTTGCCTTCATCATTTGCCCCCTTGGCAGCAGAATCTGGTGGGAGCTCTGTTACCAGAGACTTAGAAAGGGTTGTTGAGCCTGCAGTGGTTGCTGAATGCTGCCTGTTGCTGGAGTCCGGCATGTTCTCTTGTCTGGAGTCTGTTGTTGAGCCACCCTGCACGTCTGTCCTGTAGCTGACAGTAGATGGCCTGTCCACTCCTGGGGTAGACTTGAACGCCAGCTTGGGAAAGCTGTAATGCCTTGTTAGCGTCCAGCCTGTCACCTTCTCAATGTTGTCCACAGCCGAGTCCAGAATCATACTCTGAATAGGAGCAGTCAATGGCATGTGTTGAATCACAGTATCAGGTGCAGCTGGACCACAAGGTTGTGCAGGTGACAATGAAATGTTGCGCAGTTCCATCTGTCATGCTGCGTTACTGTTCTCTATTACAGCTTTTGTGATCGGTGTCGATGTGCTAGTCATGCAGTGTGCAATGTGGTCTGTGGCTGAGCATATTTCTGCTAGCCATTTGGGATCACTGCTTCCGACCAGTTATAGACCTATATAGAAAAGGAGAAGAAAAGACACAGGCACTTGTGCAGTGGCATTGTCCATGAGGGACAAGTGTGTGAGACACTGCTCCCCCAAGTTCTGCGTATATATGTGTCTGAGGGAGACATGGCTGACAAGTACAGCCCTGTCAAGATGTGACGACATGCATTCTGGCAAGGTGAGATTGAGACATTTAGTGGAAAGGCTGACCTTGAATTTGGCATTGTTCAGTGCCATCCTACAAGTATCAGGATGCACCACAAAGTCAAACACGATGCACTGGATCCTGTTCCTGTCAGAACCTTCCTTTTGCTTCCCCAGCATGAGTGGTACATTCCATGACAGCCCAGGCTTTGTGGTGCCATCCGCATTCTTCTGGCGTTTGCTGGTAGCAACAACCACCTGCACAGACAGACACTTGGCGTGAAGAAGTTGACTGTCTAGCAGACTTGTCCCATGAAGCAGTTTGAACAGCAGCTTTTCAGGGTGCTGGATGTCAGCAGTACTGTGAGGGAGCACATGCCTTGTCCGAGGTGCAGACGTTGATGAAGATCTTCTGACCGGACTGCTTGTTGGCGGTCTTGGCTACAAAGGCTGCAGTGGGTGTGACAAGCTGCATGCCTTTGCCATAAACCTCCTGACCCCTGCCCTCTTCTTCAAGCTGGCGTATGTACTGGTCCTGCTCAGCTCGAGTCTGCAACACATAGGATTTGCACAAACCTGAGCGCCAGTGGATCAGCAAGGAACAAAGGCCGTATAAAACCGGCACATTCGGTCCTGACGTTCAGCTTAGTGGCTCACCTGGGGGTCGGCTATGTCCTTGGCATAGTCAGCCAGTAGCTCCATGAACTTGGGGTCTTTAAAAGACTTTTCGAACTTGGTGATCTCCTGCAGGAGCAAGCTTGTTTCGCATACACAAGCGGGTGACTTGCCGCCAGACTGTCTGCAACATCGACAATGATACCGCGGAGCTCAGACTTTTCAAAGAGTCCTCCAGGGAGCTCGTTCCTGCAGCTTGGGGCGCCAAGTCAACCATGATTAGCAATAGATCACAGGGCTGCAACCCGCCAATAAGTGCCTCACTCGTTACAGATAGCCGAAGTAGGCAGGCAAGAACGCGTGGACCTGACCAGAAACGTACGCTAGCGCAGGTGCAAGTGTACTTTGTCTGTTTATTTCACTGCTGGCGTTATTGCGGAGTTTGCAGGCGTTTCGGCGATGCTCTTGTCACACTCACAATGCTTCTTCATGCGCAGCCTTTACCCCGGATCCATGATCTACGATGCAAGGCCAAGAGCTGCTGAGGTTCCGCAGCTCAGCACATGTCCGCAAAGCGTGGTACCCATTTCAGATCACTGCTTCACTGGGACACATGTCGCAAGCAGCAAAACTGCGCAAGCCTATGTCCAACGATGCCTCTCTGGTCAATAGTCTCAAGGTCTTCACGCACTATGGCTCTGCAGTCCAAGAGCAGCGCCATGGGTCTCTCGCTGCTACAAACATACCTCCAACTCCAGAAACCAGTACACTGGGCCCCAGAGTCGAGCACTTGTCAGCTGCAGCAGACAGTAATTTGAAGTTGACAATTGCGAATCAATTAAAGCTGCCAGAAGTGAGTGGTATTCTGTCCTTGACTGAGCGATAACATCGATTTCAGCTGTCCCTGCTTGTGTGCTTGAACCTGCCTGCAGACTCGCAGTGGCTTCATGCTGCCATGAAACTAACGAGACAGTACACCTTGGTTTCATGTTGCATATCTGTGGCTTGCAGTGGTTTGTTCACGAGCTGCTGTGCTTTGGGGCTGTTCATTGGTGCCCTGTCCCTCCAGCTTTATCTTCAATGAGAGCAGCTTCAATGGATTCAGAACATGTGGCACACCTGTCCGCACAGCGTCAGGCAGCCATCAGCATACACGGCAAGCAGGCAGGTACTGCAGTGTGCTTTGCGACAGCCCCTGCCCAGTGCATTGCTATCAACAGCCATCCACGCGCTTGTCACCTGTTTCTCAAACCAAAGCACATCATGTGTAGCAGGCAGCCAGCTACAAGTCTGGTTTGCGTGAGTGCATTTGCAAGCACGCGTTTGCACTGCTTTTAGTCTTAAGATGATCAGGACCCAGCTGTGACTGAACACCTAGGTAGCATGCGGTCGCCTAAATGCAGCACAGGTTGTGTTGCTTCATGCACATCCTCAAAAGCAGCTGTGCATGCAGGCCCCCAGCACAGCATCGTAGAGAATTTCAACATGTCTGAGCAATTGTGTGCTGCAGGCTGAGCAGTGCCAGCCAAAGAGAGTCACTCAGGACATAGCCATCAACAAGCATGCCTTCATCAGAGTCCATGTCCACCCCAAGCGCTTCCCTGCAGTGTATACCGTAGACTGGAAGGTAAACAGTCCCAGTAATCATATGCTCTCATGTGGTCCTTGCCTCAGGCATCACCATGCGCAGTTTGAATGATGCGGATCATCAAGGCTGGACAGTGCTTCTGAGCATGGGGCACATACTCAATCGCAATGGTACCAAAGCATGCTATGTGTTGCTGACACCTTGTGCAAGTTCTGCCTTATGTTGTCCTTACAGTTGTTGCAAAAGCAGTTGCTCATGCACAAGCTTGGTGCTGGTCTTGTGTCACCGATTTGTTTGCGCAGAAGTGTGTGATATACAATGGAGCGGACTATGTTGTGGTACACAAGCCAGCAGGAGTACAGGTTGCACCTACAGTGGACAATCTCTTGGAAAATGTCCTTTTTTGCGCCGCACAGGTTAGTCAAGCTGCCTTCACCAGGTCATACCTTGAAGCCCATGTACCGCTTGTCCATGCAAAAGGTGCATTCTCTGCTCTCGTATCTTGCTTAATAGAAAAGACTACCCCTTTCGGCATCGATGTGATGAGAAGCCAAGTATTAATCCGGGCTGCCCAGGATCTTGCTTAATAGATAGGACATGAGCTTGGGCTTGACTTCAGCAGTGTATTGCAATGCAGGCATTGCAGTGTGCAGAGTCCTTCTTGATCACCCACAGACTGGATGCGTGTACAGAGGGACTACTGGTGGTGGGGCGTAATCGGCCCTTTGTCCAACAATTCAACCGGCTGCTGCAACGGCCCGGGGCTGTCAGGAAGTTCTACAAGGCATTGACTCTGCATCCTCCACCAATTGGTGCGTCATCTAGTGAGGTGATATGTATGCATGACTAGTATCAGAACTGTTATCAAAACTTGGCAATGTTAGTGTGACATCTTTGTAGTCCTCATGTCAAACTCTCCTCTTGAAAGCAAGCATAGCACCATACACAAGCTGTATGCAGCACGCTTGTGTTATAAGCCTCAGAAGTCTGCTCAATTGCTTCAGCCTAGCAGGCAAACTGGTCCATGACCTGCATCTCCAGCAAGCTTAACATACACTTGACCTCCACAACAATGCGTTCTGGATCTCAATCAGCAAGGCAGGCTGCTGGTGCATACACAAACTCAACACGGCACAGACAGGCTTCACAGCTCAGCCGTGAGTCCATGCTCTGCACGTCAAGGCTTGCGACTGGGGATGACAAAAAGGCTGCTGGTGCAGGCAAGCTGACCCATCATATAAGCCAGGAACAGGTGAAGGGTCAGCCGGCTCACAGTCAAGTGCATGACAGCCCTGTGCCGGGCAGTCAGTGCTGCCTTCTGGAGGTGCTGGATGTCAGCCCGGTCCAAGTTGTGCATGAGGTTGCTGCAGAATGGGGACCAGTCGCTTATGAGGCCCTGCTAGAGCTTCACACAGGGCGTACTCACCAGGCAAGTGTAGCAGGGCTGAGGTGAAAGGTGCATTGCCAGCGTGTCAGCAGGCTAATTTCCTGCACTGTCACAGTAAGTGCTGAACAAATGCCAGCATTGTGATTTTGTTCTTGCAGGGAAACAGCTGAGCTGCAGACCATCTTTTCCTGCTTCACATGCTCCTGTCGCTTGTAGGGTCACAAGGTGTTGGTCGACATTTGATAGGTTAGCCTGTGTCAAACAGCTGGTCAGCCTAGGTCAACAAAATGGTGAGTCTAGGTCAACAAATGGTTAGTCCAGGTCAAAAACCTGGTCAGCCAAGGTCACCAAACTGGTGAACCTAGGTCAACAGATTGCAGATTGATCAAGTCTCGGTGACCTGCAATCAGACATAACACACAGGCAAACGGCATGCTGCTTAGCAAGCTGCGCACATGCTGCTGCGTACAACATTGCGACAGCTATAGCAGCAACATATGACAGGTCTGTGCTGTAACAGACCTGCCACTAAACAAAGCTGTTGGCATTGCATGGCTCTTGCCACAGGCTTCTGGAGACAAATAGCTTGATGTGTTGAGTGCATGCTCACAGACACTGCATGGTCTGTGGGAAGCAGCGTCTGGCTGAGGGCCGTATGGCCACCGTATGGCCACCGTATGGCCACCGTATGGCCACCGTATGGCCACCGTATGGCCACTGTATGGCTGTCTGGCCATCTCCACCTGTTGCATCATGTGGTAGCAAATGCCGTCTGCACATTTCCAAATGTAAGCTCTCTATTTCAAGCCAGTCGTGTGCGTTCAGCCTGGGGTCTGTAAATGTTGTTGATCAAATGTTTGTGCTGCATGCATGCAGATCAGAGTGCAGCTTGGGGCTGAAGGCTTCCCTCTGTATGGGGACACCATGTATGCCAACATGGCACACAACTCGTCTCCAAAGGTAGGCAGACCACAGCAGCATGTAGCAATCAAATTCAAGGTATGTGCTATATAGACTGAACATGCCTTGACTGTGAGGACCATGTAGATTTCCTGCAGCTAGGCTGCTGACTTTGATGGTATTGGCTGAAGTGCCCTCACTAACGGCACTAGCACTCAACAAAAGCAAAGGGTCCTATAGGCAGATAAATGCACAGGCCTCCTGGCTGCCATATGTGTGGGCCTGTACAGACCAAACGTCTGTGACAGATATTGTGCAGAGATTTGCATGTCTGTTCCAACAGAACATGCTCCATCATGTGTATTTCTCGAAGTCTAGACCAGGACTGAAGTATGCTGTGCAACCATAATTTTGGCTATGTATGCAGTCTAGTCTGCTGAAGTCAGGCCTACATTAATGCAGGCCCATCAGGAGCCTCTGGGAGCCATTGGCTTGCAAGCCTGTAAGCTGATGATTGCTGAATCAGAGATGATTTCAGCCAGCACATTTCAAGCCAGACAGCCCTGGTGGACCAGCTTAGCCAGCAACAAATGAGATGTTGTATGTGGCCATTGCCACAGACCACCAAGTGAATGGCTTCAGAGAGTCAGACATGTTGCTTCTGTGCTGGGTTCGTAATGCGGTGTCAAGAGTGATAGGGTGCCATGTGCTGTTGCAAAGCAAGCTGCATGACCACAATTGCCCTTATTGTGAACGTCTGCTCAGGAGGCAGACTCTGGTCCAAGATATGCTGCTGAGCTCCTCAATGTGCAATAACGCATTCTATTCCTCAATCACCAATACATAGGTTACGCATGTAATGCAACCTTGATGATATCCTCCAATCCGCAGAGGATCCAATAGAGGACAAAAGTACATTGCACATGATTTATCTACACAGCGTGACTGCAGATACTGACCCAAGGTCCAGTTGACCACAAGCAGAGTATTATCTTGAAGCATGCATCAACGTCAGGAGCGTACTACTTGCACACAGCGCGCATGCTCTTGTCAGGAGCCCTGCCAGAGAAGCTTACTACCTTTGCAGCTGAACAGCCCCATGCACACAGCAGCTTTGTTGAGGTTGCTGAATCAAAGCATCCCTCAAGGTTGCAGCTGATATTGCAACCAAGGAGATTAGTGGACATATGTTACATCTGTAGGCTGCCATGACAGCTACGCTACAAGCTCAACTGCGCCTCCAGCATCCCTGATCTTTTGCTCTGCTAGCTTTGACACAAACTTGGCCTTCACAAGAACTGGCTGCTCTGGCAAGACACCCTTGCCCAGCACCTTGAAGATGCCGTGCTTGGTGACGTCAATCACCAAAGCTTTGCCGCTGCTCTCTGCAGCCTTTTCCCTCGCCTGCCATGACACAAGCTTTAGCACTTTGCACGCGACCTTACGCCTTTCAGCTGACGGCACACCAAATGCCTTGCCCAGCGCCAAAGCTGCTTCTGTATGATGTGCATGCAAGTAATGATACTATACAAGAGACATGTTCAGGAAGCAGCACCTGCGCATTTGATATGCTGCACTCAGCGAAGGCAATGTGATGGAATGAGGCACTCAGCAACAGCTAAGTAGTGCGTGATCTACCTCGTTGCCAACTAGGCTCCAAAGCTTGTCTAGGTTGACAATTGGGCAGTGGTACTTGTTCTTGCGGATGTTGAAATGCCTCATACCAACCTGCATATTCAGAGCTGCTGTCAATGCACTGTGATGAGTTCTACGTCAACTTGAGCTCTGAGACGCGATGGTGCGCAGAACTCTGCAAATGCTGTGTCTGACAGTATAGCTGGAGTGTATCCCCACACCTTTCCAAAGTATCCAGGATGGTATTTGTCATAGTTAATCCTGTGGTGATGCTGTCCTCCAGCGTTACCACGACCTCCAGGATGTTTCCTGTGCTTTCCAATACGTCCGTGTCCAGCACTGACATGACCCCTCTTCTTCCTGTTCTTATGCAAGTCTGCAAGGGAAGCATATGGTCAATCGTTGGTACTGACAGTCCAGGCCATAAGACTGCAAAGTCAAGACTCGTTTGGCTATAACTGCAAAGTTTGCTTTATACACCAAGTAGTTCGCCAATTCTGTTTGCTATCACTTGACTCTCGGTCGGACATGATTGAGTTGAACGCAGCAGCAGGATCAGCGTATCGGAATGACTTACGGGTCGGCATCTTGGCACCGCTCCACTGACCTCTCGGCTATAACCAGCGCAAGACAGAGAACTTCACTTGACACTCGGCGGCGTCATAACTCGCTATGCATAATTTACTGCTCCCATTTATGGAAAAGGACAATTCCTGCACATCTAGACTTCACTGGCAGTCCTGCTTTGACTGACGCTCTGACATGCGCGTGCCTCCGCAGACGCTGCAATATCCTCGTATATGATGACGAGATGAATGCTGTGGTCTAGGTGATCAGGCAAATTTGCTCCGGCAGAACTGTTGTTGACAGTGATCGGTCAACAACGTGGGCTTTCGCCGTTCTCTCAAGCGCGTGACCTACTCAGGCAAGAATGAACGGAAGTGTAAGTGTTTGGTAGTGCGACGCGCTCATTACAGGCGTGTATGGTGCCATTACTGCAGGCAAAACAGCTGTAGGCGTTTCTCAAGAGAAGCAGGAGTATGGCTGTGCCATTTCATCAGTCTGTAGGAGCTGTACGTTCAGTAGCATTTCAACCTGCGAATCACACGGCTGGCATACGTCCGGCAGGCCTGCTTGAGCAGCAGGTCAGTGTCTTTCTGGCTTTTTTTGAAGGCAGATGTTTTGCAGTAGTCAGCCTGCTCAAACCACTGTGGTCACAGGGAATGCCAAGCACCTCGTATGCAGCAGACATGCTGGGTTCTCAGGCTAATGAGACTGTGTTGATTGAACAGCCTCAGGCCTACATCACACAGAAAGCCAGAGTCAAGCGCAACAGACGTACAGAGTGGGACTATTACGTACAATTCCCTGGCTTCCCTGAGGATGAGGGAAACTGGTACAGCGCTAGAGCTATCAAGACACAGCATCCCCGAGGAGCTGAACTCATCCGGGAGTTTGAGCACCCAGACGATGCTGCAGATGTCACACCCCCACCATCAGCATCCAGGCCTCAGCAAACACAACAGGCAGTCCCATTCACTCAAGATGCTGGGCCTTCGCAGATAGGCAGCCTCCCCATGCACGTTTCAGGTGCTCACAACCACTCTCAGCAGCCACACACTCAGGATCAGTTTGCATCTCAGCTGCAGCAGCCCGCAGAGTACAGGTCTGCCACCTTTGCTGCTCCTAAGCCTGGCTTCCACATGAACCAGGCTCATGGTCTGCACCCAACACTAGTCCAGGACACCTTTAACACAGCCTCGCAGAACGACATCCAGCCACAGCTGCATTGGTCTTTTGATCGGCTTCAGCAGGCGCCTCAGTACAAACCAGCTCACTTCATCCCACCATCAGTGGAGGCTGCTCAGGTGCAACAGTCTCACACGCAGTATGGAGCAGGACGCTCTCACACTGTTATGCCCATGCAAGCAGGGCATGCGTATGCAACTACTAGCAGCGTACCGCAACCTGCAATGCATGCCAGCATGCATGGTCAAGCTTCAGACCGCAGCCAGGGCACGGCTGCTCAGATGCAGCAGCCTGGGTGGGGGTCTACTCAGCAGGCAAATTGGAGTTTGGGGCTGCCGTCACAGTCACCAGCAGGACTGCCTGGTCCTGCCCTAGGTAATCTTCACAATCCCTGCAAACGTCAAATTACCATCCAGTCACATACTGAAGGAGTCCTTGTGAAGGAAGTGCATCCACATGGGCGTGCAGCATAATGTCATTTACTGCCATCATATAGCAGCATCTTTTGAGTATGAACAGCAGCCATTACATTGTGTGTGAAGGCATTTTCTACAATCCTGTGGAAAGGCCTCCTTCTCTACTATGTGCTACAGACAATGACATGCAGAGATAGAGCTACAAGGTTTTGCAACGTGTTGCAGCAGGTCATTGTCACAGGCACAGGAGTGCAGCCATCTGAGATCTTCCACAACATTTTGGCAGTGGTTTCGCAATTGATGATAATCAATCTCAATTTGTACAATGCAGTCAATGGCAAATGCATTTTGTCTAATCTGACATATATGGTATATGGTGGCATTGCAGGTGGAGCATCTGCTCAATCTCAACAGCCAGCAAAACACATTTTGCCCAGGAGCAATGACATGGCTCATCAGCTGCTAACCCAACAGCTGCCAAACCAACTGCCACTTCAGTATCAGCAGCATCCTGGTGGCCACTCTCAGCAGATGCTCAAGCAGCTGCACATGCAGCCCCCTTATGCACTGCAGCAGCAGCCAGCTCAAGCTGCTACTCTGGCAGGGCACCTTAAAGGGGAGCAGAACCCCCAGCCAGGATTCATCCCCGCCGCCAGCTTCAATGCAGAGCCTTGTGTGCCTCTGAGACCCAAAGGGCTTGACCCCACGTCGTTTGGAAGGCAGGTTGACTGGACAGCTCGTCCCGCAGAGCAGCATGCTGCCGCTGCTGCTCCCACAACTGCTATCCCTGCTGCTGCTGATGCTTCTGCTGCTGGACAAGCAGCACAGCTGCCAAAAAGGGCTGCAGCTAGCCCACCGCTTGGAGACGCTACCTCCCAGATTCTGGGCCAGCAGGCAAACCAATGGAGGCAGGCTGCAAGCAAAAAAGGCAGCAGCTTGCTTGACTTGGTTCCTACTGTTTCCAAGCAGCTTGCACCCAAGATGCCAGCAAGTGTTAATCCCTTGTACAGCTCTGCGCCAGGACAAGCTCGGGTACAGCTTGATGCGGCTCAACAAGGCTGTGAGGCCTTCAGACCTGCTGTCCGGGAGTGCATAGCTGCTGCTGGCCTGCCGCTGTCCAAACCTTTCTACCAGCAAGCTTCGGACAGAGCACAGCAACAGCGTGCTGCTCAGACGCCAGCTCAGCCCAGCAGTGATGTGGCCATGCAGGAACAGCATGCCAGGTCAAAGTCACAGGATCACGCTATGCCAGATGCAAGTGCGGTGGCAGAAGCTGACACAACAAGGGATGACACTGCTGGCGAGCAGTGTGAGGGTGAGGAGCATCAGCAGACAGAACCGGCAGCTTTTCAAGCGGCCTCCCCTGCGCTGACTGATGACTCAGGTCTTGGCATGGACATCGTGGATGAGGTGGAGCAGAGGAAGGCACGCAAGTACATGTCAGCAAGCCAGTGGCCCAACGCATCTATCACTGGTAGGTTTATCAGCATGCTGATGGTGACCTGTGCGTGATTGGCCATGAGACACATTGTGGAACTCCACGCGTGTGGACAAGGTGCTGATTCAATCACAACCATGATGCATAAAAGTATATACAAAACTAGCTGTCTTGCAAGTAACAAGCATTGTCCATCATCATGTGTGTGATGCAACAGACTGGCATGTCATCTTGCATGCACTACTTTACAGTGGCGTCATATGTGACTTTAAGACCATGATACTCTTTTGCATGTCGAAGCAATGTTAACAGTGACCCCGTGTCAATTTAGGTGCAAGGCGTGTGGAAGAGAGCCTCGAGCTTCATGTCAAATGGAGTGATGGCCACGATGCTTGGATCAGCCTTGAGGCTCTAAAGAGGCGGCAGCACTGTAAATCAGCCATCATAGACTATCTAGTCAGTAAGGTCAGAAAAAAGACCAGGGGATGAGCATGCTGTCATAGTAGGTTCTTCTCATTTGTTGGTGCTGCTGGCTTGCTGATGCAGACAAGCATCAGAAGACTTTGCATCTGTGGTAGTAGACGGACACGTCATGTATTGTACATGAATTTACTTTCAAGTCGTTTGCTTCTGGGAAACACTGTCAGGCTTTAGCATTGTGTGCCACTGCAGCTTCTGGCCATCTCCTAAGTGCCTCCAAACCTTCTTCAGTACTCCATTGATGCGTTTTGGCTCTTCTGATTGAGCTTGGCCTGAATAAGGCAAATGAGTGACGCATGTCTGAGCAATGCGCAAACTTTACACACTTGTTTAACAAAGACGCACCTTTCCAAGTCAATATGCCAGATGCAGCCCCATGATCACCGTCCTGAGCATCACAGCAAGACGCTGATCCTAGCCATTAGCATGCAGCAAAGGGTTGAAACGAAACAGCTTTGTTGCTCTTACAATAGAGGGTTTGACGGCTGTGATCGTCCAATACGAGTCGTCTTTCCACTTCAGACGCTGCAGCTTGGTCCCCAAGCCTCTGTTGGGTAGTTT
>JAABUK010004656.1_pt1 | contig 22074 bp, 24 predicted proteins | sample 5559141 | NCBI WGS metagenome assembly JAABUK01 (sample SAMN10711869, study PRJNA513367) | rock metagenome | isolation source: Antarctica rocks | place: Antarctica: Victoria Land, Pudding Butte nord | collected 2016-01-03
ATTCTGCGTCTCACACTAACGTGATTCATCATGAGAACGAGGTCGAAGTTGATCACGATCAACTTAGCTTCGCAAATGACAAAAGCTTCAAGTTGTACAAGCTGTGACATCATTGTTTCGCTCATCTTGAATCAGCAAAGCTTCGTCAGCTTCATAAAATCATCACTCTGAAAAAACCTATTCTCATCAACGACAGTCATGAGAATGTGTGTGAGATATGTGCGCTCATCAAGTTCATCAACAAACGAGAACACAACGTCAGCGATTGAAAGACAAGTATCTTGACTCTGATCTTCATAGACATCTATGAATCACTATCGTTGTTTCTCGATAGCGAGTCGTACTTTCTAAAGATAGTGAACAATCACTTCAGAAAGACTTGATGCATTTCTTTGAAGCAATGATTCAATACATCAGATGCTTTGCGAAAATGAAAACTCAGCGTAGAGCTTCACAGCAATGTCAGACTTCTCTCAGTATGCAGCGACAACATCACGAAACTTAAAGTCATTTTGAATAGCTGATGCTCATCAGTTGACATTGCTTCTCAATACATTGTTTCACACATGTTAATTCAAAATGAAGTAGTCGAAAGAATCATACACATCACAGAAAACTCAATGCAAGTCATGATCAAGAATGCTGAACTTTTCATTGAGTTCTGAGCAGAAGCTGTGAAAACAGATGTCTATCTGCAAAATCGAATCATCACAAGACTCTTGATCAATGAAGCTCTCATGATTTCAAAGAAGACATTCATCGAAATCAAGCTCTCAATTGATCATGTACAAGTATAAGAATGCAAATGCTACTTGCACATCAATTTCAAGTCATTGTCAATTGAAGACAGATGAGACAAATTCATGAACAGAGACAGACTTGATGCATTCATGAAATATGTGAAAGACATTGATAAGCAATATTGTCTTTGAGTCTCAGATCTCGATCAAGTCATCAAGAGTCATGCTGTCAAGTTTGCTGAAGATGAAAAGAGTGAAAACATGAACTTGCAACTTTGCAAACAGACATTCAACATTCTTTCAGAGCGAAGATCTGTGAAAAGATCATCAAAGAATAACATGTCAACTGACGTTTCAAAATCTGATGCTCTTATGATTGACGTTTCGTTTGAATCGACTAATGCATTGAAGACTATCACAATCAACTTGAATGCACTATTCAAGATCACGTCACAAGCATCAGATGATCATGAAATTCACTTGAATGTTCAAATTACTCAGAAAGTCTTTGCATCAAGCATGTTGAAGTCAGCAGTTCAAACATTTCTGCATGTAGTCATTTCAAAGAGAAAAAGAGACAGCGAAGATCAACAACTGAAAGATCGCGCATTCAAGATCTCACAAGCTATGATGATCTGATTTGTCACAGAGAAAGTTAATGACGATGAGAGTGATTCTGACACAAGCATGTCATAAGCATTATTCAACGTCGATGAATCTGACTCTTCTAAAGCAATAAGAATTCTCACGTTGAACATTTACAAAGACGCAGTGCAGAATTCAGTTTGAAAGAAACTTTAAAAAGAAGTGATTAACGCAGAACTTGTGACACTAGTCATCAACGAAATCTGACAAGAAGAAGTGTCGCTCAAAAAGATCAACATCATAACAAGCAAATGAGTCTTCAAGTCAAAGATGCACGTCGATGATTCTCTTGACAAACTGAAGACAAAACTAGTGGTCAGAGATTTCTTTCAAATTCATGAAGTTGACTACGAGAATACTTTCGCGTCAATCATCAAGTTTAACACTCTGCAAGTCTTTTTAGCTATTGCAACAATGAAAGATCTTGAACTTCATCAAGTCGATGTGAACAATGCGTTTACTGAGTCGTTTCTCAAAGAAATCATCTACATGTCTTCTTCGTCTGAAGTGAAAGTCAAATCTGACTGTGTTCTAAGAGTTCTTCAAAGTCTTTATGATTTCAAGCAAGCTGCACAAGACTGGCATGATCACTGTGTAACAACGTTGTCTGAACTCAACTTTGCACAATGCGCTGCAAACTTATGTCTTCTGATTCATAGATCAAAAGAAATCATGTTGCTACTATACATTGACAACATAGTCATCATCTGCAAATCATTGAGCAACATTAAATGATTTAAGCATGAGTTTCAATGTGTTTTCAAAGTCAAGAATTTGAGAAAAATGAAGAATATTCTTGATATTCAAATCACTTGCAACAGAAAGACACGAATCTTACGAATGAATCAAACTCACTATCTTCATGATGTTTTCAAGAGACTCAACATGAAGCAAGACAAGCACAAGGCAACAGATTTTTCAATGAATGAATATGATGCTTTTCGCTCAGCTGAACTTGAAGACGTGAGAATCGATCAGCATGAGTATCAACAAGTCATTGAAAGTCTCATGTATGCTGCAATTCACACTTGACTCAACATCGTCTTTGCTTTCAATCGACTAAGTCAATATTTCAGCGATTCTGCAGAACATCATGAACACGTTTTGAAGAAGTTGATGTGATACGTTTGTTTCATCATTGATTTAGACATCACGTACGAAGTCAGTGAAAGCATGAAGTTAGTAGAATACTCTGACTCAGACTACGTCTCAGACAGACTAAATTGCAAGTCGATTCTCGTTTACATCTACATGCTTGATGAAGAATCAGTCTTCTGAATGAGTTGAAAGCAAAAGTTCGTTGTCACATCAATCATCGAGACAGAGTACATGACTTTATCAATCTGCGTCAAGAAGAGTCTATGAATCAGTCAAGTGCTCAAGAACATGAATCTGACAAAGTACTTGAGTATCAGTCACAGTCACGTCGATATTCTTGAGAAGATTACTCATCAATCTGTCTCACTCACGCAGCTCAAAGAAGATAATCAAGCGACTCTTATGCTGATTAAGAATGCTCATATTCACGAATGATTGAAGCACATTGACATCGCTTATCATCACATTCGAAATCTGCATAAGAAGAATCAGATCTCAGTGAACTTCGTCTCTAGTCAAGATATGATAGCAGACGAATTGATCAAGTCACTATCTCAACAGAACTTCAAGAGATTCATTGAACAACTGAGACTGAAAAGCAGTGAAAGCTGAGAAACTCGCAAGCATCAAGTGAGAGTGTTGAGAAGTGCGATGACAGACTCATTTCTAGCAGCTCTTTGTAGACTAGCGTCAGAAGAAAGATCGTGCGTCGCGACTCAGTCATGTTAGCAGTATATAGATAGAGCAGTCTATAACTTCTCTCTACAATCTGCATAGATTTCATCATATGTAATACTGTTCACTCTACTCTTTCAATATCTTTATTGATAACTCGTTTAGATCAGCACAAGATAATCATTGAAAATCTTTGATTGAAAAGAAATCAAATTTTGGTAAATTCTGCAAATGATTGATTAATATCATTGTTGAAGATTTGAACATTGAAATCTGTCATTTCAAAAGTAAGCAGTCAATCAGCATTTCACAGATCTGAGTCAAACAAGATTTGTAAAATGAAAAGAAAGAACTTGAACTTGATTGTTACATCAATGATCATCTTAAAGAGACTTTCGAATCAGAAATCAGTGAATAGATTCATTGAATCTGCTTTCATAACAAAGCAAAGCACTTAAGTTAATCTCAATCAACTTCGTTTCTTTCAGTCAACTGAGAAAAAGAGACTCGTTAATATTGTCATGATCAAAGTCGCTGCATATTGAACTTTAGTCAAGAATAAGAAGATCAAGATCTTCTTCTTGATCATTAGTGAAATCAACAAAGCGCTTAGCTTCGTCAAAGATTTCGCAAAACTGAATGAAATGACTTTTGTCATGTCATTAAATGAACTGAAGAAGAAGCTTTCAATAGTTTATCACGACTTTCTGAATGTTTTTGATAGAGAAAAGACAACGCAGTTGCTCTTGCATCGATCATACGATCATAAGATGAAATTAGAAGATGAAAGTCAGTCTTCTAGAAGTTGATTGTATCTCATGTCGAGTCACAAGTTGCAGAAGATCAAGAAGTATCTAGAAAAGAACTTGAAGAAGAAGTTTATTACATTCAGCAAAGCTCTCTTCGCTTCGTCAATACTATTTGTCAAAAAGAAAGATGATAGTCTTCGCTTTTGTGTAAACTATTGAAAACTGAATGCTCTGATCAAAAGAAATCGTTATTCAATACTCTTGATAGACGAAGTACTAGCTCGAATTCAAGACAGTAAGTATCTGACTCAACTTAACATTATCACTGCGTTTAATAAACTGCGAATGAGTTCAGAAAGCGAAAATTTAACTACTTTTGTTACTTTCTTCAACATTTACAAGTATAGAGTAATGCTTTTTGAATTGATCAATGAACCTGCGTTCTTTCAGCACTATATCAACAATGTATTGTTCAAATGTCTGCATAAATTCTGTCAGACATATTTGAATGATATTTTTATCTACAGTAAAATCTTGAAGAAACATAGAACTTATGTGAAAGAAGTGCTAAACAAGCTTCGCGAAGTCGACTTGCAGATAAACATTGACAAGTGCAAATTCAAGATTCAGAAAATCTTGTTTCTTGAACTACTGATATTCATCAATGATCTACGAATGAACTCTTGAAAAGTAAATGTGATTTGAAGCTGAAAAGTGTCGTGATCGTTGACTCATGTGCAGATCTTCATTGACTTCTGCAATTTCTATCGATGATTCATAAAGAATTTCTCAAAGATCATTCAACTCATGATAAAGCTGATTCAAAAAAATCACTTCTTTGAATGAACAGAGATCTGTCAGATGATCTTTGAAGAACTAAAGCAATAGATGACAACAGTCTTTGTTCTGAAGCATTTCAACTCAATCAGAGAAGCTATTCTGAAAATGAACTTCTTGAACTACGTGAACGACGAAGTATTGTCTCAATATGATGATGAAGACATTCTACATTCAGTGATCTTTTATAACAAGAACATGATTTTCGCAGAATGCAACTACGAGATCTATGACAAAGAACTGCTGATCATTATTCGCTGCTTGAAACATTGATGCTTTAAATTGAAATGTACAAATATTTTGATCAAGATCTTCATTGATCATCTGAATTTGAAGTACTTCATGATCATCAAAGAACTGACTTGATGACAAGCTAAATGAGCTGAGAAGTTATTTGAATATAACTTCAAGATTATATATCAGTCGAAAAAACAGAATCTGAAAGTCAACGTGCTGATCAGAATGTCAGATGTTAAGTCAGTTGAAGCAAATGATGATTGAAAGCTATATCAGCATCAGATGCTATTGTCAGAAGGCAGATTTGAACTGCAGTCAATGAAAGCTGATCAAGAAGATAATCAGAAAGCTGATCAAGATCTGACTCAAATCTTGCTCAGATTTGACTCAGAATCTGACTCAGATTTGAAACATGAATTGAATGTTAATGAAAATTCGGTCGAAGAGATGATTTTTATTCAGAATCAAATTATAGTTGAAAATTGAATGAATCAACTGTGCTTTGATATTTGAATAATCATGAAACAGAACAGAAAAACTTGTCAAGATATTAATCTAGACAATTGCAAAGTACTTGATGAAGTACTCTGAAAAGATGATAAACTATGAATTTCTCAGTCAATGATCACTTGATTGATAAGAAAAGCACATGATCTTTTAATCAATGATCACTCTGACATGAATTGAACGTTGAACTTGCTGAGATAATCATATTGCTGGTTGAAGATGAGAATGATGATCAAGCGCTACATTTGAAACTGTTACATTTGTCGTAGATCAAAAGCATTGAAAGATCGAATCAATGAACTGCTGAAGTCATTGCTCATACTTGAGCAGCAATGACAAAACATATCATTAAACTTCATTATTGATCTATCAGAAAGTGATGAAAATAACGCGATTCTGACAGTCATAAATCGATTGTCTAAGAAACAACATTATATATCATGTTAGAAGTCAGCATAGAGCGAGTCATATGAGTGTCATTTAACTAGAAGATAAATGCTAAGAAAGAAAGATAGCTACAGAAAAGAAGCTGACTACATGTGTGTGTTTCTCAGTCGACGCTAGACTCAATAAAGACTAGTCAAGATGACGAAGCGAGAATAGATCTGACAAGGCTAGAAGACTGAGTCTGACAAGGCTAGAATCGTGACATATCATGTTGATCAGATGATGAAGAAATCTTTGCAGAATAAACAGTCAAGCTACTGTTGATATAAATCTTCAGAACTCATGAACTACTTAGATCAATAGTGTTCGATCGTGATTCACAATTCATATCAATTGTCTGAAAGTCTTTATGTCTGAGACTCAACATCAAGATGAAACTATTTACAGACTATCATTCGCAAATCAATGATCAAACAGAAAGAGCGAATCAGAATGTAAAATGATATCTACGAAGCTATTACTCATATATGCAAAATGATTGATTCATCTGATTATTTATGATTGAATTCATTGATAACAATGCTATTTCATCATCAATTGAACAGTCAACGTTCTTTCTGAATAAAAGCTTTCACTCTCATATGAGCTTCGATTTGAACTCAATTGAATATGAGATCACTCAAGCTAAAATCGAAGCAGACAAAGCAAAGAATATATTCAAACATATGAAATAATCATTGACATTGATCAAGCAAGTTTTAGCAAAAGTCAAAGTCACAATGAAGAAACAGATTGACAAGCATTGAAAGAAAATGATCTACAAGATAAATGACATGATGTTTCTGAATTTTAGAAACATAATGATCTTACGATCATCAAAGAAGCTAGACGATAAAATGCTAGAACTCTTCAAGATTCTGATTGAGATTGAACATGCATATCAACTGAAACTGTCATCAACTATGAAGATTCATTCAAAGTTTGCATCAAATTTGCTACAACTAGATTCAAAAAACGCTTTAAAAGAACAACAAAATGAGTTGTCTGATTCTATAGTGATTGAAAACGAAAATGAATGAAAAGTGAAAAACATATTGAATTTCAAACACTACGAACAAGATAAATGACTACAATATCGTGTCAATTGAAAAGAATACAACGTCAATCTACATTGATACAACGTTAATGAAAGTGAATTCAAAGATTGCTTGAAAGTCATCAATGACTTTCATGAACATTATTCAAACAAGTCAAGATAGAAATTGACTCAAGAAAGATCAACTGAACTGCAGCAATGAGAACATTGTTAAATGAAGAAAGAGAGTAATGTTGCGAGCGTGCATCTCAAGTTAGTCTAACATAGATCATGTCAAACTATCATAAACTAGCATAGAGCTGATGTTAACACGCTAGCGACCTAGCGTGTTTTCGTGAGTAAAACTCATGACGTGTTTCATCTTTTTTCTTTCTTAGCTTTGAACTTCTAGTTAGAATACACTCATATGATTCGCTCTATGCAAACTCATAACACTATCTTTGATGTCTTCTAGAAACATTTAATATGTAGCTAAAATGAGCTTCAATGTATAAGCAATAGCTGTTGAACTTTCATCTTTCTAGCAGCTGAATTTCATTCTTTGAAAGTTCTGCTTAACGAGCTGAGATAGCAGCATCTCGACGAAAGAAGTGATCTGAGTAGCGATCTTTTATGTTCTATGTGACTAGCGTTCTATGCAAAATCTCGATGACGTGAGTTTGCATGTATGAATATTCTGAGTCAAACAGAGATGTCAACAGAGATGCAGAAAACTTTAAAAACAGATTAACGAGTGAGTGTTTAACGCACGCTTTGTCGTCAACAACAGCGATGATCAATGTCATTTCACATCTGAAAGAATTGATTTTGAGACTTAATAGAATGAGTTGCAAAGAGTCATTCTGAAAGATAATTGAACTTCTGATTAAATGTCACTGTTTGAAGTCAGATGTTCTATTCAATTGACTTCATGTAAACTCACTCATGCGCAGAAAGCTCGTAAACGTCAGGCAAAATGACATATGTCATGTTGTCTCTTCAATGATAGATTGATCAAATTGATGTAGTAATAGTAGCAGTAAATCTTATGTTATAAATCTTTGCTTACAAGTCTGATCATCATTTTGAAGTCTTCAAATTTCAACTATGATTCGCTGTAATGTAAAGTGATGAAATGTCTCAATCTTGATATCAGAATATTCAACATCAATGTGATGTGATCGATTTTTGATTTGACTCGTCAAGCAATCAAATATGACGTCAAGAGAGTTAAATATAGAAATTTTTCCGGTTTTTCGCCTTTGCATTATCTTTTTGCATTATCTTTTTGGTAGAAAGTCATAAAGAGAAACATGAAGAGAAACATGAAGAGAAACATGAAGATTGTTTGATAGAAAGCTTTGATAGAGAGCTATGATAGAAAGCTATGATAGAGAACTATGGTAGAAAGCTATGATAGAAAGTCATGATAAGAAACTATGAAGGCTGTTTGATAGAGAGTCATGAAGAAGAGTCATGAAGAAAAGCTATGATAGAGAAACATGAAGGTTATTTGATAGAAAGTCATGATAGAGAGTCATAATAGAGAGTCATAATAGAATATCTATCTATCTATCTTCATGTCTTGACGAGTCGAGTCGAAAATTTCAAATCAATACTCGATTTCAATTCTTTAATTCAACTCAATTACTTGAGTCAAACATCTCAACTCAACTTGAATACTTGAATTAAGAATTCTGACTTGAATCGAGTCTTGATGAGTCAAGAACTCGACTCGATCTTGATGATTCAACTTGACGCGATCAGTTTATGAAGATGATCTGAATCAAGTGATGATTCAAATTGATAAATCTTTTTCTTCTGTACTGATCACACTGATTTAGATGAATCTGCTGATGTGTAGCTTCTGAGATCATGATCTTATAATAGTGACGGCATTGAACAGTAGCAAGCCTTTCAGATATAATTATCTGCTGAAAGTTATTGATGACGAGCTGATTCAAAGTGTTAGAGATCAGCATAGAGCGAGTCATATGAGTGTAATGTAACGAGTATATAAATGCTAAGAAAGAAAAGTATTTAGAAGAAAAGAGTTGACTATCTATATGACTCAGAAGAACATAAGCTAACTCTGAATAGAGTTGACTTCGAAACAAGTCTATGCTCTAGCGATGAGCGATCAACGATAGCTCTCAGAATAGTCATCAACATAGTCATTAACATAGTCATCAACATAGCTATCAACGAAGATGCGTAGCTAGAATCGTAACACAAAGATTTATCATCACGTTGCGAAAACATTGCTGAAGATAGAGAGATAAAGATCTGCAAGCAGATTAGCTAGTAGAACGAACGACAGCAAGATGACAACAGCAGAATAATTCTTCAATTAATGACTTTTGTATGCTTAGATAATAAAAAGTCAAAAAAGCGAAGCAAAAAAGTCGCTAAGAGATATTATACACGTTTTTTGTAGAAAAAACGGTTTTATTCGTTCTCTACTCACAGCATTATGTGTTGATCGTACTTCTATCGATTCATTTGACAATCATGTTTAACTACTTTGATCTGTCAATCAAGCTGCAGATCATGTTCATCAAGATCAGTTTCATCAATCATCAAGCACTTAACTTTTTCTCAGCGAATCGACTTCTTATATTCTCAATTGAAAGTACTTGTAATCGATGTTGAAGCAGCGATAAATGTATTCAAATATTCATTCTATGAAGCGAAAGATTCGTCTAAATACAGAGAAATCACATGATTTTACTAGTCTTAAACTAGTCTCAAATAAATCTAAGCATCTCATTTCAACAATCAAATGACTCAATTGATTTCATCAGAATCTTTCTTCACTTTGAGTCAGCAAGTGATTGAAGAATCTGTTGTATTTGATACTCTAAAAGCTGAATTCTTGACAAGTCATGTTTAAGCTCACTGCTACAAACTTCTGAAAATCAAAAATTGAACATACTCATCACATTTTTCTTCTCATTTGATGACGTGATAGTCTTGCTGCAAAAGAGTAAATATCATCTTCTCACTTACTCATTGTGACTGAGAGAAGCGTAGAGAAATATGTTTCATATGTTTAAAAATATGTCATTGAGTATTTTAATGATTGATGTAAATGAGATATTGAAACATGATTTTAGCATATGCAGAAAGATTTAGAATTCTTGACATTCATTTTCACTCTGTCTCATGATGATTCATTTATAGAAGAAATTCAAAAATCAATCTCATCATCTTTCAATTGCTTGAAATTAAAGCTATTCAGATCTCTTTATTTATTGATATTTCTGATGTTTTTTCAGCTATGTTGAAATCACTTTCTGCAAGTCTGCGCTTCAAAATACTATGTCTTTTGCTACTTCATTGAACTTCTTCAACAATCATTGAAGAGATTCATTGTTGCTTTGTCACTGTATACAATGTTCAAGAGAATCTCTTTATGTATAACTTATCTTTTAAATCTCAATTTCAATTCAAAGATACTTCTTGAAAGATTTTCAAGATCATTGAAAATGATCTCATAGTTTATCTTGAAAATCAGTTGTAAATCATGCAGAAAAAGATGATCTGATACATATGAGAGAAGTGAGACATTAATGTGCATTAATTCATGATATCAAGAATTCTGAAGAGAAAAGACTGAAGTATTAAAAAAGAACAGCATGTAGAAGTCAGACAAAACAATGAGCTTCGTTTGAATTGAATAGCAAACATGCTTTGTTTGATGATTGAGCAGCTTGTGTTCATGAATGAATTCTTATTCAATGAAATCACGAGCTTATGTCATCAAATCTATGCTTTTGTTGATCAATCAGCTCACTATCAAGTCTTTAGAACAAGAGAGCATTGCTGAAGTATTCTTTCAATTTATACAAAAAATGAATATTTATTCTGCATTGATATTTATAAGAATTAATTCAACGACAAGACTTTCTTTCAATGACTAGCAAATGAACTGCTATTTCTATGCAGTTTCTTTTCAACTTCAAGAAGTGTAATCATCATGAATAATGTAAATGTTCATGACAATAGTTGAATTGAAGAACTCATCATTTCACATGAATGTCAAATAAGTTATTTATTTTGTTAAATTGATGATTTATCATTGATATGAATGTCAAATGTGATATTTGTCTTTCTACTTGTTGAATTACAATCTCATAAAACTCATCTTCAACGTATTAAAGATCTGAGTTCATAAACATTTTAACAAGATATGATCTCATTTTGAAAATATCTTTGATGACTTTCTTCATTATGTTGTTGAACGAAGCAAATGTGATAAATATTTAAAACAGCACTTCAAGCATTCAAATTACATCTTTGAGATAAATATTAAAGCTTTGAAACGAGAATTGAAAATAGAAATTCAGAAATTTAATTCAGAAATTTAACTTTATTTAACGACTCAGTTTTAATAAAGTCTTGATTTCACGTCAGATCAACTTAAAGAACTTCAGATTTTTCTTAAATGCATGAGTTATTTCATCTGACATCTTTACTTATATAGCAGTTTGATAAATAGCAGACGTTGAATCTGTCATATTTTTCAAATCATTCATAGATCACATCTGAGCATTCATTATGAATCTCATTTCTGCAAGCTTTTGTTTAATTGTTTGACGTGAGATCTTGTTTATATTTCAGATTATTGAAAGAGTAGAGTAAACAGTATCACATATGATGAAATCTATCTAGATTATGAAGAGAAGTCACAGACTGCTTTATCTATATACTGTCACACATGACAAAGTCGCGACACACAACTTTATCTCTGACGCTAGTTTAAAGAGAGTTGCTAGAAACAAGTTTAACTGAATTCAGACTGAATTCAGAGTTATTGCAATAAGCTGCTAGAAACAAGTCTGTCATTGCACTTCTTAACACTTTCACTCAATGCTTGCAAGTCTTTCAGCTTTCACTGCTTTTCAACCTCAGTTGTTTAACAAATTTCTTAAAGCTCTGTTGAGATAACGACTTGACCAACTCGTCTGCTATCATATTTTGACTAGAAATGAAGTTCACTGAAATCTGATTCTTCTTGTGCAAATTTCGAATGTGATGATAAGCGATGTCAATGTGCTTCAATCTTTCGTGAATATGAGCATTCTTAATCAGCATAAGAGATGCTTGATTATCTCTCTTGAGCTGTGTGAATGAGACAGATTGATGAGTAATCTTCTCAAGAATATCAACGTGACTGTGACTGATGCTCAGATACTTTGTCAGATTCATGTTTTTGAGCACTTGATTGATTCATAAATCTTTCTTGACACAGATTGATAAAATCATGTACTCTGTCTCAATGATCAATGTGACAATGAACTTTTGCTTTCAACTCATTCAGAAGACTGATTCTTCATCAAGCATGTAGATGTAAATGAGAATTGACTTACAATTTAGTCTGTTTGAGATGTAGTTTGAGTCAAAGTATTCTACTAACTTCATGCTTTCACTGACTTCATACATGATGTCTAGATTAATGATGAAATGAATGTATCACATCAACTTCTTCAAAGCATGTTCATGATGTTTTGCAGAATTGCTGAAATATTAACTTAGTTGATTGAGAGCAAAAGCAATGTTGAAATGAGTGTGAATTGCAGCATACATGAAACTTTCAATGACTTGTTGATACTCATGTTGATTGATTCTCACGTCTTCAAGTTCAGCTGAGCAAAGAGCATCATATTCATTCATTAAAAGATCTGTTGTCTTGTGCTTGTCTTGTCTCATGTTGAGTCTTTCAAGAACATCATGAAGATAGTGAGTTTAATTCATTCGTAAGATTCGTGCCTTTCTGTTGCAAGTGATTTGAATGTCAAGAATCTTCTTCATTTTCTTCAGATTCTTGACTTTGAAAACACATTGAAACTCATGCTTAAATCATTTAATGTTGCTCAATGATTTGAAGATGATAACTATGTCATCAACATATAGTAGCAACATGATTTCTTTTAACTCATGAATCAAAAGACATGAGTCTGCAACGCATTGAGCAAAGTTGAGTTCAAATAACATTGTTACACAATGATCATGTCAATCTTGTGCAGCTTGCTTGAAATTGTAAAGACTTTGAAGAACTTTCAGAGCACAGTTGAATCTGACTTTCACTTCTGACAAAGAAAACATGTAAATGATTTCTTTGAAAAATGATTCAATAAACGCATTGTTTACATTGACTTGATGAAGTTCAAGATTCTTCATTGTTGCAATGATTAAAAAGACTTGCAGAGTGTCAAACTTGATGATTGACGTAAAAGTATTTTCATAGTCAACTTCATGAATTTGAAAGAAATCTCTGACTATCAGTCTTGTTTTCAGTTTGTCAAAAGAATCATCAATGTACATCTTTGACTTAAAGATTCATTTGCTTGTCATGATGTTGATCTTTTTGAGCGACACTTTTTCTTGTCAGATTTCATTGATGACTAGCGTTACAAGTTTTGCGTTGATTGCTTCTTTTTAAAGTTTCTTTCAAACTGAGTTTTGCACTGCGTCTTTGTAAATGTTCAACGTGAGAATTCTTATTGCTTTAGAAGAGTCAGATTCATTGACATTGAATAATGCTTATGACATGCTTATGTCAAAATCACTCTCATCATCATTAACTTTCTCTGTAACAAATCAAATCATCATAGCTTGCAAGATTTTAAATGCGCGTTTTTTCAGTTGTTGATCTTCACTGTCTTTTTTTCTCTTTGAGATGATTACATGCAAAAATGTTTAAGCTGTTGACTTAAACATGCTTGATGCAAAGACTTTTTGAGTGATTTGAACATTTATGTGAACTTCGCGCTTGTCTGATGTATGTGATGTGATCTTAGAATTGAGTGCATTCAAGTTGATCATGATAGTCTTCAATGCATCAGTTGATTTAAATGAAACATCAATCATGAAAGCATCAGATTTTAAAATGTTAGTTGAAACGTTATTCTTTGATGATCTTTTCACAGATTTTCGCTCTGAAAGAACATTGAATGTCTGCTTGTGAAGTCACAAGTTCATGTTTTCACTCTTTTCATCTTTAATAAACTTGACAGCATGATTCTTGATGACTTGATTGAGATCTGAAACTCAGAGATAATATTGCTTATCAATATTTTTCACATACTTCATGAAAACATTGAATCTGTCTCTGTTCATGAATTTGTCTCATCTGTCTTCGATTGATAATGACTTGAGATTAACGTATGAGTAATATTTGCATTCTCATACTTGTACATGATCAATTGAAAGCTTGATTTTGATGAATGTTTTCTTTGAAATCATGAAAGCTTCATTAATCAAAAGTTTTGTGATGATTCAATTTTGCAGATAGACATCTGTCTTTGCAGCTTTTGCTCAAAACTCAATGAAAAGTTCAACATTCTTAATCATGACTTGCATTAAGTTTTCTGTGATGTGTATGATTCTTTCAACTACTTCATTTTGAATCAACATGTGTGAAACAATGTATTGAAAGACAATGTCAACTGATGAGCATCAGTCATTCAAAATGATTTTAAGTTTCATGATGTTATCACTGTGTATTGAAAGAAGTTTGACATTGCTGTGAAGCTTTACGCTGAGTTTTCATTTTTGCAAAGCATCTGATGCATTGAATCATTGCTTCAAAGAAATGCATCAAGTCTTTCTGAAGTGATTGTCAACTATCTTTAGAAAGTACGACTCGTTATTGAGAAATGATGATAGTGATTCACAGATATTTATGAAAATGAAAGTCAAGATACTTGTCTTTCAATCGCTGACATTGTGTTCTCGTTTGTTAATGAACTTGATGAGCGCACATATCTCACACACATTCTTGTGACTGTCGTTGATGAAAATAAATTTTTTCAAAGTGATGATCTTATGAAGTTAATGAAGCTTTGCTGATTCAAGATGAGTGAAATGATGATATCACAGCTTGTACAACTTGAAGCTTTTGTCATTTGCAAAACTAAGTTGATCATGATCAACTTCAATCTCATTCTCATGATGAATCACATCAGTATGAGACGTGAAGTGATTTAGATTCATTGAATCATCAAGATTCATTGAACTGTGCATCGCTGAAAATGCTGATGAGACATCATGCTGCATAGTTGATAGTAATGCAAATTCATCAAGATCATTTGCAATTCTCTTTACTATGTAAACATCTTTGCATTCTAAAGTCTCAATCATTTGCTTTCTTCGCTTGTCATGCATGTACAGATCTTTATTGTCAAAACTTTCTTGCAAATCTTTTTTACACATTCTTTTTTCAAAAAGAAGATTCATCTCAAGCTTAGAAACATGAAGAACAAAAAACAACTTAACTGAGTTTTCATGATGATCTTGCATGACTGCTGTGTCACAGTGATTGACATACAATTTTTCTTTTTCAACTTTGATGATGCATCTTTTAATGCAAACTAAAGAATCACTAAAAAGTCGAAGTTGATCAGTCATGTGTGAAAAGATAGCAAAATCTGCAACTCAGTTAAATTCAGAAATCTTACTGACAATGTTCTTTGACAGAGCTGCAATATTCTCACTCTTCTCATTCTCATCTTTCTCATTGTTATCAAAGATTTCAGAATCATCGCTTTTTGCATTGTAGACTCTGTGTTTCTTGTGCTTGTTCTTCAGAAGCTCAATGAGAATTTGAAAATCATCAGCACTTTTGTGCTTTGTTTTGTCTTTGTCTTTGCATTTCTTCACAAGCTTTTGAGCTGCAGACAGATGAGAGCAATCGACTAGATGATGTTCATCTTTACAAAGAAAACATTTTAGAAATTGTTACAACTGATGATGACATAATTGATCGCTGTCGAAGCTTGAAAGATTTTTGCAACAATGACTGATTTTGCATTTGTTCTGCTCATGATCAGTGCGCTCGCGTTCGTTTCTTCGCTTGACTCATAGCGCAATCTCTGTTATCTTCAATTGTACTTTCTTTTCTTGTAGCTTTTGAAGTTTCTTCTTGACGTTTAACTTATTCTGCACATCAATGATGTCTTGAATAACTGTGTATTCATCTGACAGCGATTGAAGTAAGACTTGAAAGTGACGTTCTGACTTGAATAGATCACTCATGTCTTTCTGTGTTGCAACGATTTTTCAAGTCAACTTGACGAGATGTGTTCATGTCTTTTTAATGAAGATATTCATTGACATTCTATAATCAATGAAGTTCATCAGATATTGTCTTTCAGTGATTTGTAGCTTCTTTTTGTATTTATAACTCAAAGCATTTCAAATCTTTTTTGCTGACATCTTGTCTGCAGTATGTTCTTGATCATCAATGATGATGCAAATGATCAGTCAGTAATGAGCTTTTGCATTGATCTTTTGACTTTCAAAGTTGAAAGATTGAATTTCGCTGATGATGCTGATGACGCTGTTGAATGTGTTCAAGTCAGACTTGTCTTCAATAATGAATCACAAGTCTTTCTCAATGAGTCATCTCTTCATAAGAGAAAATCATTGATTGCAGTTCTTGCAAGTGAGAATGAGAACAGATTGTCGTTTGACGAAGAAGTCATTGAAGTTCATGATGTGCGATGTAGACTCAGCTTGTTGTTAGAATCGAAGAAAAAAAAAATAAAGATATTAGATAGATTGACGAGTGAAGTGAAAAGAATTTAATCTCGTCAATGATGATGAAGATTTATGCGTTTTTCGATGCGATTGAGTGTGTCTATTTATTCACTCTCTTGAAAACTCGTAGTAAACTGTTGACTTGATGTGAGTGCTTATTTATCTTCTTATGAAATGCGTAGTAAGTGATCGCTGATTGCTCATTTGAATAGATTTCATATCGAGTTGTTGAGCATCAAATGCTTAAAGTGTTTCAATTTAATTACGTTGAAAGCTTTTTGCTAATTGAACTCATAATTTATTGAAAAAGTAGAGCGAACAGTATCACATATGATGAAATCTATCTAGATTATGAAGAGAAGTCACAGACTACTTTATTTATATACTGTCACGCATGACAAAGTTGCAATGCACAACTTTATCTTTGATGCTAGTCTAAAGAGAGCTGCTAGAAACAAGTCTGACTGAATTTAAACTGAATTCAGAGCTATCACAATAAGCTGCTAGAAACAAGTCTGTCATTGCACTTCTCAACACAGATAAAGAACTGATTAAATATCTTTTTCATTTCTTTTGACTCTTTAATGAGACTTGATCGCTGAGCTGCAATTGCAGACTGAAATGATAAAGAAGAAGAAGAAGAAGAAGAAGAAGAAGAAGTAAATTAAGATGATGAAGATTGCTGTCATTAAATAGATTGCAAAGACTGTTATCATAAAGAAGATTGTAAAAACTGTTGTCATGAAAGAGACTGTGAAGACTGCTGTCACGAAAGAAACTGTAAAGACTGCTGTCATGACTGATAAGATAATTGATAGAAAGAATAAATAAATGATTATTATCATGATGATCACTGCAAAAGAAAAGATTGCTGAAATGATGATGAATGAGATTTTGAAGCTTTTTGATGCAAGTTCATTCATTCTATCTGATTAATTATTGTTTCACTCATTCGCATTTTCATTTGCTGTTCATTGAATCTCATAAATCTCGTCATAAAATCTTTCTTTTTCACTCACTCTGCTTTAACATTCAATCTTTTCTCATGCAGATTTGATTGACAAGACAGTGAGATAACAGAGCTCTGTTTATCACTTCAAAAGTTATATAAAAAGATAAAAGATTGTTTAATGCTGATGTTTGCTTCATTGTTAAATATCATCTTATCTCATAAAAACTGTTGAGTGTGATTCATATTATAGTGCTTGTCTGCGCAATTCACGAAATAGAAGTCATTCTGATTTCTACAATGTTTATCATTATACTGTCAATGATTCAGCAATGCTCTATTGAAATTGTTGATGTCAGCAAGTGTTTCTGCTTTGATTCAAGCTTGATTCAGAAGTTGATTGATGCAAGTGCATCTTTGATGAGATTTTTCATTAACATCAGAATCTTCAGAAACAATCTCAGCATATTTTTTACAAGTAAACTTTTTAATCTTCACGTTGATCTTTATCTTGATTGTATAGTCAGTAACTTTCTTCTCAGTCAAAGTGAGCAAGATCTTCTTTCATTCTAACTCACTAAAGTCATCAATAGACTGCTGCTTTCAAGTGACTTTTGATTTATTAACTTTGATGATAATCATTTAATTAGTGATAATTCAGCTCTTGACATCATCATCTTTGATCTTAATAATCTCATTTAAGATCTCTTTGAAGCTTCAGATCTGAAACTTCAAAGTCAGCATCTGAGCAATGTGACTAAATCACTTAAGTTTTCAATTTACATAAAGATAAACTGATATAAACAGCATAGAATCATCAATTCGATCTTTAAAGTTCATAACTTTAAGCTCAGAAATAAACAACTCATCTGTTTCTTTTCTAGTCTGATGATTCAGACAATGATGATGTATAGTCTTTTATTCATCATGCTCATTTATTTCTGTCTATCATAAAGTCTCTTCACAAACTTTATTGTCTTTCAATCTTCAAGCAGCATTGACTCAATTCTGTTGTTCTTTTTGATGCTTTGCATATGCAGCAATTTCTGCAGCTGAAAAAGCTATTGATCTTTCAGCTCTATTCTTAGAAATGTCAAGTTCATCTTCTCAATATCTAGAATGTGACAATGATGAGAATGAATCAGATCATGAACGTCTTAGTGAAGAAGATTCAGATCATCAAGAAAGTGAAGATAACTGAGATTCAGAAGATGAGAATTGTCAAGAAGTTGAAGACAGTTCAGAAGTTGAAGACAATCAAGAATCATCTACATTCGATGAAATAAGAGCTTGTCTACGACGATGATCGAGAAGAACAGCTCGATCGAAGAAGTCAGCTCGATCAGTGATTTTCGACTGTTCAGCTTGAGTCGTCGATTTTCTACGTCTTTCGAATGCTCTAGAAAGAATGAGAAAGTCATCTAGAGATAGATTTTGACTTCGACGTTGAGGCATTTCGAATAAAAACGGTCGATTACAAGAACGTCAGGAACGTCAACAAACAAAGAGGTCTGAATAGCTTCAATTTCGGGCAATTGGGGGACGATGGGGTTGATTTCTGAATTCCTTCTATAAACGGATCATCGTGAGGCAGAGCGAAAACGAATGCCAAGGATTCTAAACCTTTCTGCATACGCTAATTACGTTCCCACTCGCTCGGGACATTTCTCTGCTAGATCACGGTCTGAATTCGCGAAAGCTCTGTATGACCATTTTTGTTCACCGGCGAGACGATTGATTGGCACGAGCGCGATCTCGAAGAATCAGGGCGTCATTGTTTTGCGTATCATCATATACTAAAGAGCTCACCTCTGACGAAATTGCTGGCCGATTTTTCGCCTTCAACGGGAAGGCTCAAACATGGGATGAAAGCATTCAGTCACTTTCTTTGGAGTCTTTGGCTAATGTTCTTATCTCCGCTAAAGCGGCAGCGCCCGGGCGGGCCTCGAGTAAGTCGGGGGCAGATTTTTGTCGCCTTCCGACGCCAAGGTGGGAGAGTGGCGGAAGACGTGGACCATCTTCAAGCGGTAACTCACGATGCAACAGGTGCAGAGGGTGAACCAGGGCGACGTGACGGCGAGACCGCAGTGGAAAGGTGGCGGCAACGTTGGGCCGCAAGAAGTGCAGGCGCTGGACCAAGGCGAGTGAAATGGATTTAGCATACTGTGTGCAGGCGCAGGGAAGATTGTGTGTATAGCATCATTTTTTCCCAATGTGGAAAAGGGACGGACGTAGTGAACGCGGATAATGAATGCCAATGAATGAAAGCTCTGATATTGCGAGTGAAAAAGGGAGCGTAGTTGATAGCTTTAGGTTGGCTTCTGAACTATAGCATCGAAGGAGGCTCTCTTCAAATCCTTCTCGGCCATATATAGAGCGACAGCAGGAAAGGAGCGTTCCGCTCGGGAAGACATGGGAGACGGCTTGCACTTGAAAGTCGTTGTGACCCTAGAGCATGTTGACTGAAATTTTGATTAAGGGGGTTCTTAATCGTTTGGGGCGCTGTAGTAGAAGGCTTTATCGCTGAAGAGTTTTATGGTTTAGGCTCATCCTTGTGCACAATAGCGGCTCCATGGTCTACTGCTTTATTGATGGTTAACTTAGGCTTGTACTTGATCTTCAAGAGAAGTAAATGTGATTTAGGGTCGCTATCGCTCCAGAAGAGTGGGTGTGGGTGTAGATTGAGGGGACAGTTAAGAAGCCTGCCGGGGGAAAGTAGTAGGGAGTTCTACTGCGTGTGAGTTCGACGACTCAGTCTCACGTTGAGGAGTGACGGCAGCAGGAAGGTCCTGATTTCTAGGTATATCCAGTTTCTTTTCTGCTGTGTGGCTATGGTTGGGTTCGAAGGGTTCGGCTGATGGTTGCACACAGAGCTGGTGAGATGATTTAATTTTGTGAGATCGTCACGTGTATCCCGTCTTCGAGCTCTTGCATTCGTGTGTATTGTTCGAACGGCAGCAGCTTTGTCAACTCGACCACGGCAAGTTCTTGGCTACCGGGTTCCTCTCCGGCATCCTCAGTCGTTGCGCCTCATCTTTCGCTGTGCGTTCATGCTTCGATGTGCCGCTGATATTTGTCACCGTTCTGGTGACATCTTGAGCTTGAAGCACTCGGTCGTAGGTATGGTCGAGAGCCCGAATCCAGGCTCACATGGGCAACTCCCGACCGATGCTATATATGCGGCTGATGGCTTAAGATATGGTGTTCATGTTGATTGGAATAATTGAGGAAGATAACATCGGATCAGGCATGCTCAAGACTAACACTTGCGAAAGTGGTCATAGGAAGACAAGGAGAATTTCAACCATGTCTTCCTTGTCGTTGAATTATACGGAGGGGTTTGTGCGCTCCTCGCCAGAATGAACGCAACTCGCTGGTAAAATTGTATTCCCCAAGCATTCCCCTAGCGTACATCATTGAAATAGCATCAATCCCCTTCTGCCGCAACCGTCAAACTGATCGTCTCTTCAATAGCCGTTGAGACTGTTACTCGAAGAATGTCATACGGTGTTTACAGATCGAAGTATGCTGCTTGAAGATCTTTGTAGTCTTTCTGCGATGGTGGTGGAGGTGGGCGTGTTGGTCGGGAATTGCCCAGAAATGGCATCATAGAAGATTTGCTGCTGGGGCACCGTAACCGAGACGCTGACAGTCTTGGTCTAGCTGATTACTGTTACTGCCTGACGACTCTATGAGCGCTAGGGTTGGCGTGAGGGGCCACTAGGTCGTCTAGATCAGGCCGCAAGACCGACAAAGATCGGCTCGAACGACGGCTCGTAAAGAGAAGCGTCGCCCAGGTTGCGCGACCCAAGATCAAAGGAGCCTCTTGCAGAGAACACATCGAATAGGTCGATTGGTGTACCCAGTTTGGATGGTACCACTGGTCTGTTGACAAGGTGAGATGCACGTGAACTCCACGGCTGAATAGGATGAGAATGGTAATCTAAAGGTACCTGGTCACATTGCTGGCGCCAGCAGTCAGAGGTTGAATGCGTCGGTTTCCTAGTTGATCTTGCGCCGTCTTGTACCTTGGCGTTTTGGTTCGGACAGCTCATTCGAAGAGACGTTCAAAGCGGCCCGCTTGTTCGATTGGCTTTTTGATAAGTTCTGCCTTCCAAATATTTGATTGGCTCCTTTTTGAAAGCTAGCAGAAGCTCTGGGTCCGAATCGTCGTGCGTCGCCTCTGTAGTGTCAAGCATCAGTGTCTGTTGGAACCCTTTGGGAGACCAACTTTTCTTTGCAGCCAGTTTGTTTTTTTGATGTTTTTAACAGCACCGTGACCATGTTGTAAAGTATGAGGGTTGGGGCTAGAAGTGGAAGGATTTATAATCTGGTTCTGCACTAGCTCTGGCGCTGCTATTTGCCCTCCGCCTTGACCGTCTGGTGCACCTGCAAGAGTATCTGAGGTTGCTCTTGATGCTGAAGTGCCGGGCGACATTGGTCGGACTATCCTAGGACCCTGGAACGATCCTCTTTGTCCCTTGGCTTACAGAACTTCCTGTCGACCTTGTTCATGGTTCCCCCATCTCCCACCAGAAGATTGGTGCCGTTCAGAAGGCCGTAATGGAGTAGCCCTCCAGCCGCTAGATTGCTAGGATTGTGTGGCACGTAAACCTTGAAAGCTTGTCCATG
>JAABUK010004657.1_pt1 | contig 22066 bp, 24 predicted proteins | sample 5559141 | NCBI WGS metagenome assembly JAABUK01 (sample SAMN10711869, study PRJNA513367) | rock metagenome | isolation source: Antarctica rocks | place: Antarctica: Victoria Land, Pudding Butte nord | collected 2016-01-03
GGGTTGGGGCGTCTTATCCGAGAGCGGGAAAACAGTCACAAAGCCAGATCAACCCAGCCATCACTCCTCCTGACGGTGTACTTTCGATGTGCATACTCTACTTGTTCGAGCAATGCCCGCACTTCTCGGACAAAGTCGTGAAAAGGCCAAAGCATGAAGCAGCTCAAGCGCGTGTCCGAGGCAACGGTGACTACACCGCTTCGTGAAAGCGCTACCTGAGACGCTTTGTTTCGGGGTGGGCTCACCAGACCTCGTCTGAGAGGATGGCCAGACGAGCTGCGGAGGAGAGAGGAAAGATATTTCCGGACACACCATGTTTTCATGAACAAGCATCATACATCTCCTAACGTCACCATAGTAAACTTCCAGTCACGAGGGCGTCCAACGCAGGATCCGGTGATCGACCGAGAAAGCAACAAGAAGAGCTTCAGAGCCGATCGCCTCGAACATCTCTAGGCCTCTTGACCGCCACGGCCGCCAGGTTGAACGTGGACAACGCCAGCAATGAAGGTCCGGCTCAAGCAGCCCAAGCCCGAGAGGGCACCAGTCGACGTCAATCCGGACGGGATATATCCAGAGAGACCACGTCTCGACATGATCAAGCTGGAGAAGCTCAAGGTAGAAGAGCTCGATCGAGTATACCTCGACCCGGTACGACAGGAGGACGTGCATCTCCACGAGCTCCAGCTGGAGGAAGAGGACCAGGTTCGGCGAGGGGAGGTCCCGCGGCTCCTCAGTCGCAAGCAACTCTGGCTGCTACACAAGGAATCCGAGCCAGAGGAGCATCTGCGGCCCAGTCGTCCTCGTGCGTAGCTTCAGCCACTGGACGATCTCCAACCAGAGGAGATACTGCAGCCCGTTCGTCCTCGTCGGCAGCTTCAGCCGCTGGAGGATCATCTCGTCCTCGGGCCAGTGGAGCGTCTGCATCAGCAGCTCAAGTTGACGCTCAGCTAATCAACCGCGTAGCCAACGACGAAGTAACCACAGCCGAACTGCAATCATTCAGCAATATATTCCGGTACAACCCACAATTCCAACGTCAAGTCCTCCAGCAACGACAGCAGATATCGCTCATCAAAGAACATAAGACTCACCGTATTTGAGAATGCCGGTGATGAAGGCGGGACTCGTTCCCTTTTGATCTCGAGCTCCACCGATTGTCGCAGGAGGCGAAGAGACAAGCTGAAGCACAGGAACGGGCACATCTGGCACATTTGAATCCGGCTCCGAGCTTCACTTGGGGAGGAAGCTTTGCGAAGAAACCCTGGGGAGTCTGTGGATCGTACGGCAGCCGAGAAGCAGAGGCATTCCCAGTCGAGGGAGAACGGCCTCATCACTGTAATTCACATTGACTCCGTACCACGCACTTTCTCAGGAAGTATGGGTGAGAAACGCAGCCTGGAAAGCCAAGACAAGCTCAGTGACCCATCCATCCATCTGTTCGAAGTCGAGCAATCGATTACAGATTCCAACCATCTGCAACTCCTGTGAGCTGATGTAGTGGCTAGATAGAACCTCTACCGTTCTCGGGGTATCTTCATTTCTTCCTGCCGCCGAATCTGAATCTCAACTCCTCATCACTTTCGCTATCTGCAGCAGCTCTTGTCCGAATAGTTCGCTGTTTCTTCGCTGCCCCGCTCGCTGCGGAGCTGGCTGGTCTTTTCCCTCTGCTACTGTTCAGGGTATTTTGGCTCTGCTGCGTTTCCTCGGCTAACCTGGTCTGTCGTGGTCTGTCCACGTCAATCGCCCCAACTATATCAGCAGCTTCTTGTTGCAGTCGAGTCGTTGCTGGTGAGGTGGATTCTTCCGTCAATGGTGGTGTCTGAGATTGGGTTTGCGTTTGAGTTTCCGACAAGAGAACACCACTTCGGTTGCTCCTGTGTCCGGAATCGTTCGCCTTGTCCCGGCTACGGTTCCAATAAGCTTCCCCAATGCCATAGTTTTTCCTCTTCACCTCCTCAAGAGGCACAATCACATTCTGGATCTGTCTCCTCGCATTCCCACCGTCCTCTCCCTTCCTCCGGAACTTCTTGAAGTTCTTTCTTCCGTTCCATTTCTCGTCCCAACGGTCATTCGCATCCCCATTTGCTTTTGCCGCTCGTTCATTCCGTGTGGGAATTTCCATTTCCACTACGACGACAAGGCTCTTCATGTCTTCCACGCTGATGCTACCAAGTTTGGCTTCAAGAATCTCCTGATCTCGTCTTGCTGCCTCTTCTTCTGCCTCACGTTGTTGGCGAGCCGCCGCTCGAATATCGATCTCCTTTCTCGGTCGAACCTTTCGCGGTTTCGGTTTACTGCGGTCGTCAGTATGATTTTGCACTTCACTAACACCCCTTTTTCTGTTTGCCTGATCGATTTCTAATTTGCGCCTTTTCATAGCTGCTGCTGCTGGCAGGAGTCCATCAACCATGGCATCATCTTCTGGCGACCTGGCCCTCTTTGGAGCACCGCCACGATGTCCATTGATTTGGGATGGTTCTTCCTCCGCGGAAAATGGCGTTGCTGCGGTGTCGTGCGAGGGATGGGTTTGAGACTCGATGCTTTCCTCAGCAGGTTCATACGAAGCTACAGCATCCACATCGAATTCATCATCAAAAGCTTTGAACCGACTGATAGGTGGAGCGCGGGTCCGCGGACGTTTTCGAGGAGGTTCCCGCTCAGGCGGCGTATTCTGCGTGAGCTGCGGACTTTCCACATTGCCTTGGATGTCGCTTGAACGAGACGCAGCTTGGGTCTCACGTGCAACAGCACTACTCGGAGGATCTTTGATCATCGCAGATGAAGCTAGTAATTGGTCAGGCATGTTTAAGCAGCACAAGCTCTGACAACTCACCAGCGGTGGGAGGAGGGGCCACATTTTCACTCATGCTCTCGAATGGGAGGGCTTTCCTCAGCGACACGGCATCATTGCCTAAGATGGCATCAAGAAAATCAGCTTGGTCGATGTACTTTTGATCCAGCTTCAATGCCACTTGATTGGCCAGCTCATCGCCCCACTCCAACCACTCTCCCTTTAAAATTGGCTTGACCATAATGACACCTCCTGAACCAGTGGATTGATTGAAGCTGCCGAAGCCTTTCTCTCCTGCAGCATTTCGCATGTACGTGACGACGTCATCCGCTGTTGTTTTGCCAGGCTCCAAGTTGTAGAGAAGAGCTTTACCGTGACCTGTTGTGGTTGCTGGCAAAATGGTCTCATATTGACCGAGCTCGAGAAAGACAAAGGTACAGCTCTCGAAAACGTTCTCTCTAGCAGCATCAGGAGCATAAGCCTCAGACGGTTTGTCTGTAGGTTCTCTTCCTTTTGGTGGCAGGTGTTGCAGCGGATCTGGCCACGCAGCGTCAAAGTCTTTCTCCAGAGGTGACAGATTCTCCTCCTCTTCAAGATCCTCTGGAGTGGCTGCAAAGACCAATGCATCGACGTATGAATTGTCAACCATATACTTCCCAGCGATCAAGGCTTGAAGACCAGGGACTGTGTTCCGTTTTGAGGCAACAACATGACTCGTCTGGTTTGACACGAATGGTTGAACGGTCTTGATGTCCAGCGGCTCCAAAAGACCTCGTTTTGGTCCCAACGGATCCGCGCTCTTCCTCTCTTTGCTCGTCAAGAAGAAACTCAAGCAAACAGGTTCCCATCTGATGGCCAACAGATGAGGATATGCACCCAGCTTTAAGTGGTGTTGTAAACCTTTCAGCTCCTCGCTTGTCCCCTTCAATAGTTTGCCATCAACAAATGTGCCGCTTCTTGACTTTTCGTCCGTCACAACGATCTTCGATCGGGCATGAAGCAGGGAGCCGTCACCCGGACTGACTTTCCCGACCTCGATGACACACTGTCTCCGGGAGACACCTTTGTGGTCGATAGCCTGAAATACTCCATCTTTCTTTACCCGACCGAAGAGATATCTTTGCCCTGGCCTTAGCCAAACCCGTTTGCCTGCATCCGTCTTCTTAGCTGGGAGCTGTAATCGTCTTTCGGGACGCAGAAGGTACCTTGGAGAAATTCGCCATCGGACTCGAGAATCCACATGATGTCGGCAATGACATTGCAGCTGTCATGCCCGAGTATAGAATGCGCGTGGAAGCTTCTGAGGTTCGAATTCTTGTTGAAGCCAGATTCTAGGCTGCTGAAAGGTGAATGAAAATACTTTGGCTCAAGACGCGCTCCGCGCTGTCAAAGCTTCATCCCCGCACCACTTCCAGGATGACTGCAGAGGGGTTTGCCCGGAGCAACGTCTGCTCTCCCTGCGGCATCGCAGTGGTACACAACAGAACCTTCCATTGCCCGACTCGAATATCCCGAGTCACTACCTCGTAGCCGAGCGCAGACAACATGGCATCTGAAGAAGGAAAAGGCGCCGGCGTCGATACTCACCCAATATCCCCCATCGAGCGACGCAACTCATTGGAGAAGCACCTTCAGCAGAGACCTGACCCTCAAGACCTCAAGAACCGTCATATTCTGCTCGACACTAATGCTGCTCCGTAAGCATTCTGAAGCTATCTGCCCAGAGTTTCCACTGACCCGTCACCTCTCAGCTCTCTCCAAGCCGCGCAGCAAGAGCTTGAACGCCAGCAAAATACCGACAGTTTGAAGAAGCATCTTGAGAAACGACCCGATCGCGAACAATTGATTGAGCGTAGGATAGATCAGTCGCACTGCTTTTCTCACTGCTGACGGAGAGACAGGGAACATCCTCCCTGAAACAACTGCCGCTCCTGCTTTACAAGCCAACCAAAAATCGCTCGAGAAGCACATGCGGGCCGACTCTCTGGAACAAAAGATACAGCACAGACCCAAGCCAGAAGAACTTGTCAAGGAGGGTATCCTGGAAGCAGATGAAAACCCACTGAAGGACTAGCCCCTGGTCATCACTCATGGGCAGTCGGTTCAGGGGCGATTTTGGAATCACTGGCAACACGAAGGAGATCTGAATATGCGTACGGCCTGCTGATTTCTCCAGTCTGCTCAATCTATAACTTGATTGCTCAATCTTCGCAGACACGTTTGGCAAACAGTAGTACTGTCTTCTGTCATTGCAACACAAGTGACGCGGCCAACAGGAACTCCAGCACCTTTCCACAGCACTTGCTTCCTTGTTACTCTCCATCCCATACTTCAACCCTCCACCTCTCCCACCTCTCTTGGAGCGTCTAATCCTGGATTCCAGCCCTGGGGGCGCTCCCTACCTCGAACAGTCATTGAATACACTGCATTCTCCACCTTCTCCACAGATGCTCTTGTGGTGGTCATTTTCTGGTCGATATTCTTGGTCAGACCAAAACTGCCGCTGCAGTCGAGTGCCTCCAACTGTGACCTCAAATCTTGCAGTACGGCAAGAATACTGCTTCCTCCGGCCGTCTTGGAAGCTGGCAATTCTCCATTCGTGGCCATCTGCGTTATGGCGTATCTCATGAGCTCACCTGTCATGTCGAAGAGGCCCAAGATGTAGTCATCTTCTGTGAGTAGTATGTCTTCTGGTATCCGCTTTGCGGAATCAGTCGGCGAGAGAATGCTTTCGGTTTCGAGATAATGTTGAAACAGGAGAGCTTCCATAAACTCTTGGATTCCAGGTGACATTTGACGTTGATATCGATATGCATTGATGCCTTCAAGATCAGGCGCAACTGACACAAAGCGGTCCTGAATGGTTGATGTGTGCTGGGAATATTCCTTGCCCTTGAGTATTGATGGTGGGATCTTTTCACCCAAGTTTCGTACCCTTGCAATGGAATTAGCACCCAGCATGGCTACCATAGGCAGTCTTACCGCTGGAGAGCGAATATGCTGGGATCATCAGCGAAATGACTCGAGCTCTGAAAAGGCGTTTCCTACATCTTCTTACTAGAAGCCGTGATATCTCTTGATGCCTTGATGATCCTTTCTCGCCGGTCGTGATGCTCATCAAGTTCTAGGCGGAAAGTCTCGAACATAGGTATGTATGGTGAGTCTGCTGTGTCGTGCGCTTTCGCTCCATCTCGTCGTCTCTTCACCCCAGCCATCGTAGCGCAACGTTGATTGTCAGTGGGAGTAGTCAAGCCAGTTCCGAGCCTTTGCAGTGAGTGAGACGACAAAGAGAAGAGCCCTGCACGTCGTGTTTGCTGGCGAATGCCACCTTGAAACTTAGCCCTGAATTGGCGATGTGGACCATCAGAGTTAGGACCCATCCCTAACGTCTTCCTTCAATCTACACTTCTCCTATCAATCCCTTTTCCCCGAGGGAATGGACCTCGTCTCCCTCCTGGCCCCTCCCAAGGTTACTCGGTCCCTCCTGATATCGCCATCCTCGCTCCTCTCAGCCGGCATCTCCTTACGTATCGTCCTTCTCCTGTATGGCCTTTATCAAGACACTCACGCTCCTCTGAAATACACCGATATCGACTACAATGTCTTTACCGATGCCGCTCGCTATGTTTCCTATGGCCACTCACCGTACCTGCGAGATACGTACCGCTACACACCCCTTTTAGCATGGATTCTACTCCCAACCACGTGGGGACCACAATACATATGGTTGAGCTTCGGAAAAGCCCTGTTCGCGATCAGCGACATCGTGGCAGGATGGATGATCTTCGTGGTACTGCGGAAAAGAGGCTTGAGTCAGATGCGTGCTTTGAAATATTCTAGTATCTGGCTACTCAATCCAATGGTCGCTACCATCTCAACTCGGGGCAGCAGTGAAGGTCTTCTTTGTGTCATGGTCATGGCCCTGCTTTGGGCAACAGAGATGCGACATATCGCTCTTTCAGGCATATTGCTTGGCTTAGCTGTGCACTTCAAGATCTATCCCTTCATCTACGGTGTCAGTATTCTATGGTCGCTTGAAACGCCCGCTCCACTGCCGTCACAGTCGACGAGCAAAGCCGAAAAGCGCACATCAATATTCGGCCATCTCTCCGCCTTTCTGAATCAAGATCGATCGCTGTTTATCTTCACATCTTTGGCTACTTTCTCCTTGCTGAACGTCAGCATGTACAGCATCTATGGCATACCATTCATGCAACACACCTACCTCCACCACCTGACCCGGATCGACCATCGTCACAACTTCAGTCCATACAACACTCTTTTATACCTCTCTTCCACTAAACCCTCCACCACCGGCAGCTTGTCAGGCCTACGTTTCGAATCCTTAGCCTTCCTCCCCCAACTCATACTTTCAACCCTCTTCATCCCGCTCACCATCTCCAAGTCCTCTCTTCCTCGGGCCATGCTCGCTCAAACCTTCGCGTTCGTGACCTTCAACAAAGTCTGCACATCACAGTACTTTTTGTGGTATCTCGTCTTCTTACCCATCTACCTCCCTGACTCCGCCCTGATTCGAAACCCGGCGCTGGGAGTGAGCGTTCTGGCAGCATGGGTTTCAGGCCAGGGAATGTGGCTCTGGCATGGGTACCGGTTGGAGATGCTAGGGGAGAGTACCTTTGTTCCTGGATTATGGTTAAGCAGTTTGCTTTTCTTTGCAGTGAATTGTTGGATCCTGGGCATCATCGTCTCGGATAAGGGACAGGAAGAACAACGCCTAACCTCTGCTCCGAGGAAGCTTCAAGAGATATCACACACGCCTCCTCCCTTGGAGAAGACCTTGAAAGACGAAGGCGTAGATGACGAGGACGAGGACGAGGACGAAGATGAAGACAGCGACATCGAAGAAATCCCCCGAGAACAAACAGTCGAGGAAATGGTCCGAGATGAGATGAGAAGGAGAAAAGGGGTTGGTTTTCGTGGTCCTGGTGGCCCAAAGCAGACGAACGTCCTGTTACGCGACTACATGGCCGACATACAGAATTTCATCCCCAACCAATGAATGAGCTTCATCACACGAACCAGCGACCAATCAAGCAATGTGAGCATTATGCGAGACTTCGAACTTGGCCTCTACAATACGTGATCAAACCAGCATCCTCCGTGACATCTCCTGCTCGAGCTATGCCAAATCTTGTGCTCCTTAAGACGATCAGGTCCACATACCCATGAGCATGGAACTACTCAGTTTCTCTCCATCACATCAACCCCCTCTCCGTGAACAAATCCCTCCCCCGATTTCCTGTACCATAGATATCTACCACCTTCTCCTCTTACGAAGGTCCCATCCATCCATCCATCCAGCTTCGCCACCACAATCTCCTCGCAAGTTGTGGAAATAGACCGGGGAAGCAGAACCAGGAGCCACTCCAAGAGAGACATACAGTTTGAGTCTCACGCTCGACCGTCTCAAACACCAGTCAGTATCCCATCAATATCCCGCGAACGCAATACTCCCGCCTCCCCCTACTAAAGAAAGGCCACGATATTTCATTTTAGTCTCGAAAGGGGGTAGGTGTCAATGTCAATGTCAATGTCAGTGAGTGGTCTGGCATTTAGCTGCTCGAGCCACTTTTGTGTGTTGTGGTGGCATTTTCGCGTGAGGGTAGAACGGAACGAAGCGGTGTGAGATGTAACGACTCGATTGATTGCTCTGGCATGCCGGGGGTTTCCTTGCCCGTCTACTGTCAGAGACTCCAGACGGATGCACCAAGGATATGGATGATGTCTAGTCAGACAAAGCGAAACTCTCTCTCCGAAACTCCAATCGAACGCCCCTTGTTCGCGACCTCCGGGTATCCTGGGACAACAGCTACCTAGCATCCGCCAAAACCCGATAAGCACTCCCCCTGATCGCCCTCGGTTTCCTCCTCACCCCGACCCCAGCCGCAACCGTATCCCTCTCCTCCGGCAACCCTACCTCCCCTCGTCTCCCCCCTTGCCCCTCCTTCCCAACCTCCTGCTCCTCCAGACCCTCTCCTGCAAACTCCCACCCCCTGGCACCCGGCCTCACCCTCCCCAACGCCTCCACAATCTCCTCATTCCACACCCCCGCACACCTGCCTCCTTCGAATACAAAATACGGATTCAGCAGCGGACAGGCCGAGTCGAGATCGATGAAGCGGAGGCGGATGTGGTTGAGGCCTGGGAAGGAGGAGTAATCGAGGGATTTGACGGCGGACAGGATGAGGCGCTCGAAGGAGCGGATGAAGAGCATGTTGGTTATGCCGGTTATGGTGGAGAGGTGGTGGTGGTGGTGGTGGTGTTGGTGTTGGTGCTGCGAGGAGAGGAGGGTCTGTATTGGTGTTGGGATTGTGGCGACCGTGGGGTTATGGGTGTTGGTGGAGAAAGGGAGGTCCATTGTGCCGTCTTCGTCTTGGGTGTTTGCAACGAAATCGTTATTGTCTTCCGTCACGGGCGGATTGACAGCAACAAGGCGACAGCAGGATTTGACGATGATATCCACGGAGCGAAGTTGGCTCACTTCCTTCCTGGCGCGAGCTACCTCTGTCGCAGTCCGAAAGAAGCATTTGCAAATTCGTCCTGTGAAACTCAGGCTTTCCAGCTGTGGCGCAATCCTGCCCAGTCTTTCGCATAGATGGTCGGTTGCCGGATTGGTTTGCGGAGAAGAGCCCAAAATCCCGTTTCCTTCTACTCCATCATTGCAATAGAAACCATCAAGACTGATGTTGACATGTCTTAACTTGATTGGTAGGTGGCTTAGGATCGAATTTATCGTAGTGTAAGCTTCTGGTCTTGGTTTCGCATAGCTACAATGCCACTCTTGAACTCCGGGGAGAGCCTTCTCTATCACTGTCCAATGCGCAAACTCACGCATGATATTCCAAGCACCTCTCATGGCGAAGGTCCGAATATTTGGCAGGACATCTAATCTTCGCTCTGGTGCTGGAAATAAAGCAGCAGGAAATTGGCGAATCATATTCGAATTCTTGCAGTGGCCGCCCTCCAGGGTAAAGATCTGTGCTTGCGAGAAGAAGCAAGCGGTATGGGAGAAGATCTCGGATAGCGTTGCAGAAGTTGATCCGTTGCTGAAAGGATAGGTAAAACAGGGATACGGATCTTCATCAGTGTCAGCAATATGACGACTGGGGATGTTGGATTGGTTGTAGATGTCTCGGGCATTGGAATTGGTCAGGCCCGGACCGTGGCCGTGAAGAGAGGTAAGAGACGGCATTGGCACGATGTTCGCCGGAGCATCCATGAATCGAGTTTTCTGATGCTCGGGACATTTGTCGGCCCATACAGGAACCCAAAACTCGATGTGACGAACATGTCCTGTTAGCTGGAAATTCTCGGAAAACCAGTCAGTGGACTCTGCTAGGCCAGCGCGATTGCCCTTAATCTTGACTGGAGACAACATTAGCGGTGATATGTGGAACGAATAAGCAGGAATCCTTACTATGCCTGTAGATCCGTTCTTGCACCAATTCACGCCATGTGGGAGACACAAGTGCCACATCTGCCAATGCTTTTCGTCTTGGATGTCTCATTGCTGAGGAAACACGTTTCACACCTGACTGCAGAGAGGTTGAGGTAGATGTCACAGAGTGAATATCGCCAAATAGATAGTCCAATATCAAGCCTTGAATCTCAAGGGGCAGATCTCCGAGAGTCTTCCCATTTTTCCGGGTCCGTTTCTCTCCAGTGGTTCGTTCACTGTCCATTGCACCCTTCCCGGACACCTCCGGAACACCCTCATCTTCCCAGTAGCTCGGGGCCCTCACCCTCACGCTCAGCTTTTGTATTATTGGGTTGATGTGGCCCCGCCCCTCGAGTATCGTCTCTGTTGTTGAAGGTGCTCGGTGTCTTCTTGGCGTAGAGAGAGGGAAGTGGACATCAGATCGACTGAGTTTGCGAGTGCGGCTTGGAGTCATCATATGGAGCAAATCACCAGAGTCGGTCAGTGGAGTGTGGTGCACCATGTCGTAGACCTCAGCGTGTTGTTCGCGAATTGGTGATGTGACCGGTCATTTAGAAGCAGTTTTGGCTTTTGCCCTCGAGGAACGCGAGGGACCGGAAGACGGATTTATTGCATTTCGCATTGATCTGCTGCTTGATCGTTGCCAGGGGGCTGACGCGCAGGCTGAGTTAGCAGGGGCGGGTCGAGGAGTGTATGACAGGCAAGGATCGAACAGGAAGCGTTGCTCGTGAGATTCGAACGGAGCGTACGACTGGCGTGTCCGCAATCTGCTCTTATAGGCGAGACACGCAAAAGGCCGTTGACCAGAACGAAGCGTGTTCCTGGAAGCGCGTTGGGAGAAGAGGAGTTGCACCGCTGAGGCCTTTTCAGCCCCCACTCTGGACACGGTTGCAACGAGAGCAGTGGGCGGATGGAGTCCTGGTGCTCCACTCTTGTCGATGTGCTCCACTCGCAAGGGCAGCAAGGGTCCTGTACGCCATCCTCTCATCGTCTGGCACCGTTTTTGCCAGAGCCATCTACGATTCGCAGGCAGAACTTGGATGGGAGTGTCATGTCATCACTACCGACATGTGATCCCGCTTCGTGTGAGCAACGCCGAGATCAGATCCAATCCCATCGTGATTAATCTATATAGCCCATCTCTTCCAACATGAGACGTCGCCGCTCTTCCTTCTCCCACTTCCCATATGTTCTCGTCCGGCCTGAGCTGGGATAACCTCCACCCTGATCCCACGACTCCCAAAGAACCACGACACAGTCCCGCAGGGATAGTCCTCATAACTCCTTCAGCAGACTGAAATAAACAACCGAGGGGTATTCGGCGATCAAGGTAACAAGAAGAATGCCAAATACGGCATCCTCGGGGTCCCGCCCGAGACCGGCCTAAAAGGGGAGAACTCGTGTATGCATAGAAGAGATTGCGTGTACCAGCCTCGCTGTTCACCGCATGTCGTCCGCATCCAACATGGGAGTAGTGGGGCACGGTCGTAAGAGTAGGTGATCGTGCTGCTTCCTCAGATGTCATCCAAAGTTGTTGTCGGGTACTAGATCGGGGCCTACAAAACGTTAGCTGGACACGAAGGAAAGGTCGGCGGGCGTATGAGTTACCTGAGTCATCTCTCATCCTCGGCATTGAGCTTTTCCGATGACCCGTGCCCATGAACAACATTGAACTCTCGCGCCTTTTAGCCTTGAGCGTGGCAGCATTCGATGGAGCGAGCATCATGTTCATCGACCCGTACTCTGCCCGCTGCGCAAGTGAAGGCGCCATGGAGTATCGCTGCTGACGTAGAGTAGGTGCTTGAGGGTCTGAAACATATGTCCTCGTCTCGTAAGACGGCTGCATGGGAATGAAGCCAGTGTTATGCTCAAGATCAGCATTGGAATGTGGGTTCGGGGTCGGGTTCGGGTTTGTTGAAGACGGCTGGGTTGGAAACTGTGCCGGAGGTGGCCCTTCTGGAAAGGTGGTCTGGTCGTAGGCAGGTGTTGGTAGGTCGGAGAACATCTGATGGCGAGGAGAACGGATGTCCTCAGCTGTCAGCTGATTTGGGACCGAGAGCTCTACAGTCCGCGTGCGATCTTGTATTGGTGCCGTTGCTGCAGGCAGGGCGCCAAATATGGCTTCAAAATCAGTCAGGAACATTGCGAAAACCGGAGCCGGAATGTTGAGCGTCGGGGAGAAGACGATGCCCATGTTTCGAACACTCATCTTGTTCTTGTCGGCATTGTTCACAATCTCGATCAGATACTGTGACAACGCTCTCAGTAAGGCGAGATTGACTCGAGGCAGTCTGTGGACCAGAACATTGAACGCCGCGATCTTCTTGCTTTTCTCATCAAGCTCCAACACGTGCAAGAAGTCAAGATGTAGTTCTTTGGTGAGAACAGTCGTGGGTAGCTCGCGCAAGTATGATTTAAAGAGAGAAGCAACGGCATGAACGTCGTAGTACTGGACATCTGCAACGAAGTTGACGTCTCCTTCGGTATTGAAACGCTCCCGGAGGGCTTTGATGACGATGTTAGAACCACTGAGTCGGAAGATACCCTCCTCGCTGGCAGCATCCTTCGCCCGAAGATACTCTATGCAACGATACACCACCGCAGGCAGGGTCACATTCACACCTCGAGGTGGACACAGTTCAACCGCTTCCGCCAGAGGCAGACCGAAGACTGCTCGAGCAGGTCCATACAGATTATGCAAGGAATTGTTAGCTCCACCATTCGAAACAGGCTGCTGAGTGTCCGATCCACCTCGTTGACGGAAACCCCACATGCTGCGCTTTTTGTCTTTCACATTCGTTGGTGGCAGGGGCTTATTGCCCCATGACCCAATGTCCTGGATAACAGTGCCATTCTTGGGGCCGGAGATCGTTTTGGAAGGATGAGAAGCCGTGGGCTGATCTTGGACAAGACCGGCCTCGTGTGATGTGTGCGTCGCAGAAGTAGTGCTGGCAGGAGAAGGCGTTGCATCATGGCGACGATTGATTTGCTGAACACCGATCGTCGGCGCAGTCCCAGCAGTCACTTGCTCGTAGCCGATGCCCTTGAGTTCATCCGTTTCTGCGCGTGCATTCATCTGGTCGTCTTGTGTGGCTGCATTGTGGGTTTCTGAGTACTGTTTGAACTTTGCTTCGAAACCTGTGACGTGACTCTTGCCATCCTCCGCCCTTTGTGAGGCATGCTGCTTATTTAATTCATCGTCTGATTGGTTGTCCACATTCTGCATCAAGACGAGCACCCATTCATCCCTCTCCTGATCACTCTCGGCGCACAAGACATGCCTGACCAAGCTTGATGAATCTTTTCGCTTCGGTTCAAGGACAAGGAAGGCGTGTCTATACTGGTTTTCCACATCATCATCAGTTCGAGTTGGTGATGGCGTCTGGGTTTGCTTCCCAATTTGAGCGGTCTGCAATTTGATTGTACCAAGGTGAGTCCCTCCCGGGGATTCGAAGTATCTCAATTCAGACCCTTGCAGAACGAAATATCTGACCTTCCATCCGCCAAAATTCTTTCCTCGCTTCGTCAGGTAGCCTTCCTTTACAGGTCGGCCATCCGGTCCTAAAGCTAGTGCCGGTCTGCTACGTTGCGAAGGGGTCAGAAGACTGGTTTCATCGTCGCGAGGCTCAATCACATCGCTCGACAGAAATTGGCAGACGACAAGCGCGGATCTTTCATCAATTGCCGCTTCAAGTACTTCTCCAACGTAGTGATTGAGCGCATTCCTTCGAGCATCGATAATTGCCGGCGAGTGACCACTGAATAGCTTTCGTTCCGGCAATTTGGTCGCGAGATTCGAGACATTCTTCATCTGCTGGTCCAGTTGAGGCAAAGCCATTATGACTTTTTCTGTTCGCCACAGCTCACGGCCCTCAGAGCGCGAGAAGATCGACAGAGTGAAGACAGGATCTTCATCATTGGACTTGGAGACCATGTAGCTATTCCGTTTTGGGCGCAGACGAGATGATGCCACCCTGACAATGATCGAGGCTAGAGCGTTTGGAGGAACGAGCAGATTTGGATAAGATGGATCCATCAAGCCTCGATTGATCTGTACGCCATGAAAAGGGCTCACAGGAGACTCCTTGTTGTCAGTTTTGCCGTCGATGTGACTTGTAGTCAACGTCGGCCGGGGCATTTCTTGGTGTCTTGGCGAGCCCGGTTGTGGGAAGGCTTCCTGAGAGGGCAGCGGGAATGAGACTGCGAGGGGCGCATGGGGCGGTGCAGGGGCAGGTCCCGCAGGCCGAGGAGAAAGTGGAAGACCAGGCGCCGCACCTCTTGGAGACATCGGTGGTGACAAGGGGATACCGGATCCGTCTCTTGGCAGTCGAGGCATTGGCGATCCAATCGGTCGGTCAACAGGTCGTGGGCTGACAGGCAAGCCAGGGCTCATAGGAGGAGGAGCAGTAACTGTACGTTCGACAACACGCGCAGCTCTATTCGAATTCGGCGAGAGGACTGCAGCGATCGAGCTTGGAGGTGACGGACCCCCTGGTGCAGCCTCAGACGGAGGTGGAAGGGCTACCTGCCTTGGACTTGTAAGCAGAACACCAGGTGGGACAGTGGGAGCCGCTTCGACTGATGCGTCAAGGTTTGACTCCTGCTTCGCTTTCTTCTTCCCTGATTTGCTGGATTTGCTTGAACGACTCCGGGCTTGTTGTTCTTGCTGTGCGGCCACTTCACGATCGTGGTCGTCTTCCTCCCGAGTTTTTCGACGTCCCCTTTCGGAGAGCGCGATTGCTTGGACCTCTTGTGACTCAGCGTACTCTGAACCTGACTGGCCCACAGGCGCGAACTCCTGCAAAATAGACGCGTTTGGCTTAGCCTGGCTGAGATTCAACGGAGCTGGTGGGGGTTTCCTTGTGGGAGGAAACGACTTTTCTGGTCTTCCTACCAGTGGTGTCGACCCTGCGACGTGGGTAGGTGATAATCTCGGGTCCACGGACCTAGATGTAGAGCCGGCGTTTTGGTTTGTGTTCTGTGCTTGAGTTGGCGACGGAGATGTCAGAAGGCTCGCCTGAACCGCTTGACGAGTGCTTTCATTTGAGTGAGCTAATGGGTTATTGAAAGCATGTTCATGCGCAGTTCTGGGCATATGCTGGTTGTCTCTGGCTTCACTCCTCTCCACCACATCCGTGATTTGGCCCTTTTGCTGGCTCTGAAGGAGGTGAAGTGGTGAGGGCATCATGGCCGGGTCTAGAGGAGAGCTTTGGAGACTATTCGTCGATTTGTTGACCGGAGTACTGAGGGAAGCATGATTTTGGGGAGCATTCTCTTCTTTTGCAGAGGTGTGCGGTCCGTCTTGGGCACCTTCGACCGTTTTTACAGTCTGTTCTGGCAAAAGCAAGTCCGTACATTTAGGTACGGGAGTTTGTGACTGAAAATCCTTCAATCTTTTTCGGTATTTCTCCTTGTCTCTGATGGCGCGTTCTAGATCTTGATTCAATCCCATAAGCAGTGAACGCTGCTTATCCACCAATTTCCATAACTGAGCGTTTTGAGACGCTGCATGCTGCTTGTCTTTCAGAAGACGTGAGATCAGGTTCTCGGCCGAGCCTGCGGTGGAAATAAGTTGTTGAATTTCAGGAGATTCTGCAAGAGTACTGTCATTCGAGGATTTGTGTGAGTGCTCGGCTGACGAAGACATCGAAGAGAGGGCTGAATCGATGGAGGAGTTTCTAGGAAGAGCCGCTCGGGCAATCTTATGCTCATCCTTCCCCATGGAAGTTGTCGACATGGGCGAGCCGGGCGGAGTGGGATTCGGTTGGTTCGTAGCATTGCCAGCCAAGATCGGACTGGAGACGATTCCCATGTTGCTGCTCTTCTCGACTGATATTCTCTTGCCTCCTTCCTTCCTCACATTGCCGCTCTTCTTCCCAGATGGGCCATTGGTATCCCGTTGTCCTTGCGGAGAAATCTCACTCGTTTCCCTTGGGTGGAAAGGCCGAGGTGAGTGAGGATTGGCTATCGACGGCATGTTGGAGGAGAGGAGGTTGTGAGAGGGAGCATCGACATCCGGCAAAGGCGTCGATTGGGTAGGAGTCGGCTCTGTATTTCGAATGGTATCTGTTCCGTGTAAGCGTGGGCCTTGCGCCTCCGAGCGTTGGCTGAGAAAGTCGCGTGGTATGAGTATATTGCTCAAGGGAGAAGGCGGTGGATTCGGATTACGTCTAGGCAGATGGACCACTTCATGAGGTCGGCCGCCTCCTTCCATGGGGCCAGAGTGCCCGACGGCAATGAAACGGCTCCGGAAAGGACGTGCTTGGCGTGTGTGAGAGAGTTGTTTGAGCGCATCAAGACAGCGGCTGTCTTGGATCTGAAGGTGAAGGGGTTTGCCGCGGATCAAGAAGAGCCAGAGGCTCGGTGACGCTGGATCCTGCTCGAGGCCACTTTGTTGTACCCCTGTCCGTGGTTATATCGAGATGCAGCTGCAGCTTAGAAGAGCGCTTCGGGCTCATGTCAGCCCAAAGTCATCGCTTATCATCTTGATGGTGCGGTCACAATGCGCGCAACCCCTTAGCCAAAGTTGCTGGGTCGAGAGAATCGCAGCCGTTGGTGGTGAAGAGGGAAAGCGAACAGATGTGTAGCAAAGGTGTATCGCCCGGTGAGGGTCACACACTTCTTGAGGCTTGCTCTGACGGGTTGCAGGGCAAATCCATTTAGCTCCCCCCGAGGCTGCGCTTTCACACCACTGCAACCCCCATGTTCACCGTTGATGACTACTCCTCCCTGTGCTGTCAGCAGCCTACCAGCCTACGACCCCTAGAGCGTTTAGAAATGCTCGCATCCATTTAAGTGTTTCCTCATGGATGTTCTACGCCTCGGACGGTGGAGGGAGGCGTCAGGGCTGAAAGAAAGAGATGGCCATTTGCAGGACTGATGCTCGCAAGCCGTCGGATCTGGAAGGCCGGACAGTCTCACCGCAGCAGCTACCAGTCGTCGAAGGGACATTGTGGCGGCCATCGAAATGTGTCTTCGTCATTTTGATGCGTCTGATCGACAGAGGAATGCGTTGAGAAGCAGTGGGTGATGCCCTTCCTGCTCCGCACAAAAGATGATGGCTTGAAGTCAGCCCTTGGAGATTCCTTCATGCTGCACTTCAAGTCGCAGGGCCACCAATTCCTGCGCACAACTCACCAGTCCCAGTAGCCGCACAACGATCGATCCTGGGGTGCAGATCAGGCTCTGCGAGTTGAGACCCCAAACGAACAACTTGCAGCTGCAGTCTGCAGGTACACCCAAAGGGGGCACTCCTCTCACCCATGCAGCCTTCGAGCCACCCTCGACTCCACCAAGATGAACCAATGACTGTTCAGGGCCAGTCCGACGGTGTGAAACTAGACACATCACCCGCGTTTATCACCTTGGTCTGCAACATTTCGTGCTGTGATTCGATGGCGGAGTTCTGCTAGTGATGTGCACTCTGTGACCTGATGAATGGTTTGCAAGTCAGAGGATAGAATGCCCGGTGCGGTGATGTTTTCATTTCATTTCATTTCATTCCCGAACTTGTCTGCTTTCGTCTTCTACTCCGCTAGATTCTCTGCTGTTGCTTGAGTCAGGAAATGGCCACGCCTTGGTCTGCAAGACCTCGCAGACAGAAGGCCATCCCGAGGCCGTTGCAAATGTACTGTCGGTTTGGAACGATCATTTCGCAATTGCGGCTCCGTTCTCACAGTGGGAAGAGTGCGACTTGGAAAGCAAGGCCACATCCATGATCAATTGCTGCGGCAGACCTGGACTTACACCTGCACTACGTGAACGTCATCCAGGAGCATATGTCAAGTGATCATATGCGGCACCACTCCCCCTCCTTGTTGGACCTCCTTGTTCCTACAACGGCTATCACGGTTGACGCGGTTGCATATGGTCCACCATTGCCCTCAAGGATTTGGTGTTGGCCCGCACTTCGCTCCCTGTATGCTAATTACTTGAGCTTTTCAGTGCATTGTCAGGCCAAACATTCCTCTGCAAGGCGAGATGCAATATGGGAGCGTCGTTGTCCCACTCATGATGAAGTACGCTGGTCTTCCAGGAGAATGGAAACCCTTTTGAGTGCATTGCATATGCTGGTCTTGCAGGAGAATGGAAACCCGTGTGAGTGCATATGCTGCACATGGTCAGGGCCTCCTTCGCTTCTTATGAAAGCCGGGCGTGGATCTTCTGCTCGAGCCACCAGAATTCCCACGAGATGGCGCAAAATCAATGGTTCGTTTGCCAGCAGCAGACAAAGCCTTCTTTTCTGCATCGCCCTTGTCCCTGCTTTCCTGCTGACTTTTAAGGAGCTCTTCCTTATAAGCCCATTCTGGTAAACCTTTCGGATTCCACAGGCCAAGCGGCAGAGAAGTGTTGTATTGGTCCTCCTCATCGATACCAGCACGAGCCATCATCATAGCCAACAAGCCTGGGTTGAGAAAGCTCGATTTACCTGCGAGGTCTTCATTAAAATGCACACCTTTGGCCTTCAACTCCATGAAGCGAGCGAACCTGGCGTTGGCCGCTGGATCTGGGGAGCCCGATGGTGACGAAGGCATTGAGGTCATAGGTATAGGAGCTTGAGTTAGATATCGAATAGTATCACGCTCCGACATGTTCTCAGGTGTTTGTGCAGGCGAATCTCCATCAATCGTGCCATCATTGGTGGGAGCAGCGGGTCCGAGGAGAGGGCCAAGTGTAGTACCTCCAAAGATAGCATTTCGTGAAGCATTTGCATCGGCTTGATCCGCAGGACTGCTCTCCATGGCCATCGTAGTCGACGGAAGAGATTCTTCAAAGGTAGAAGCTGGTTTGGAAATAGCTTCTGCGGCGACTTCTTCTTCATCGCTGCTGCTTCCATAGCCAACTAGAGTGCCCATTTCGCAAACTCTAGAGATCAACGAATACTCAAGATGAAGTATTGCGAACGCGAGCGCTGAGTGGGAAAGCTTCAAGGCCGGAAAGGTTCGGTTTGGCTTGGCAAAGAGCTTAGGCTCCTTCAGCACGCGGCAAAACCACTCCAATGTTCTCTCTTCTCGCACACCTTACAACCCCATTCCCACAGCTTGGCCGTTGAACAGTCTGACAGTCCCTCGTTTTCAAACGCTTGATCCTCCACCTGCACCTACTCTCAGCATGGCATCTATCATGGGCGAAACAACCGCTCACTCAGATACACTGGGCTACTCCTTCTCAAAGTCGATCCCCAACAGCAGCACATCTCACGAATCCGGCCTACGACAACATTCCTTCTACCCGTAAGCCGAAACTCAACCCCCAGCACCCTCCCTTCTAACACCCTCTCTCCCACACAGCTACACCGACAACGGCGGCTCCACCCTCGGCATAACCGGCGCCACCTTCGCCATCCTCGCCGGCGACACCCGCTCCACCTCCGGCTACAACATCAACACCCGCTTCGCCCCCAAGGTCTTCCGCATCGGCGCCGACGACCCCGCCTCCCGCATCGTCCTCTCTGTCGTAGGCTTCGCCGCCGACGGCCACGCCCTGAAGGAGCGCCTCGACAACATCGTCAAGATGTACCGCTACCAGCACGGGAAGGCCATGAGCGTGAAAGCTTGCGCGCAGAGACTGAGCACGATTCTGTACTCGAAGCGCTTCTTCCCATACTATGTGCATGCGATATTAGGGGGTATGGACGAGGATGGCAAGGGGGCGCTGTATTCGTATGATCCGGTGGGGAGCTATGAAAGGGAGCAGTGCCGGGCGGCGGGCGCGGCGGCGAGTCTGATCATGCCGTTCCTGGACAATCAGGTCAACTACAAGAACCAGTATGTCCCCGGCAGTGGGGAGGGGCATGCGTTGCAGCAGCGGAAGGTGGAGGATTTGAGTCAGGATGATGTGCAGGGGTTGGTGAGGGATGCGTTCACGAGTGCGGTCGAGAGGCATATCGAGGTGGGTGATGGGTTGCAGATGATGATCATTACGAAGCAGGGGATTCAGGAGATCTTTGAGCCTTTGAAGAGGGATTGATCTGGAAGACGGGGATGTGGGTAGAGCGTAGTGCAAGTGGACTCGCCGGCGTTCAATAGAGCTTGGTTCTGCCTGAAAGATGACATGAGATTTGTGCGGCGGTATATCTGTCAAGCTTCCGTCCTCTTCTGAAGCGATGTGACCCGGACGGCCGTGCTATGCTTTAGGTTTTTCTGGTCTCACGACCCGTAATCAACCGTGTTCCATCCCATCCAAGCGACGTCGGTCCCTCCTAGAACCTCTCCTTCATCCTTCCCGCCACCCCCCTCAAATTCCCATACACCTTCCCCGGCGGCTTCCCTAAGATCAAGCTCACAATCGCCTCCCTCGCAATCCGGATATTCCCATAGCCCCCCAAAATATGCACCTTGCTATCCGCCAGCACCACCCTCGTCCTCGACGTATTCTCAATCGCAAACTTGGTCTTCCCATCCTTCCCCGCTATCCTCCCGATCGCCCGCCCCAGATGCTCTCCCTGCAGCGTCTTGACGTCCTTGATCTCGAAGGTCTCGATGTAGAGGTCATCCAGCCGCAGGAGGGCGATGGCATCGTCGACGTCGAAGCCCAGCGTGAAGGCTTTGAGGAAGTCTTCGCCTTGTTGGAGGGCGTCTGGGCTGGTGGTGTGGCGGGAGGTGCGGAGCTCGACGGCGCGGGATTTGGTGTTCATGCGCACTTGGAGGTTGAGGTGCTCGACTAGTGGGGGGTAGATTTTGGGCCAGGAGTGTTTGAGAGGCGTCATGCGGTGGGGCGGGATGGGGATTTTGCGGTTCTGGATTCGGATGGCGGTTGGGGCGTCCGTGGAGGGAGGGAAGAGGGGTCGGCCTTCTGGGCTGACAGTGGTCATTTCCGTGTCGGTGGTGGAGTCTGCCACGGGGAAGGGAGTCGATGTGGGCAGGGCAGACGTTTCTGTAGCAGATGGAGTGACAGGATCTGTGGTTATGAGCAGGTCGTCGTTGTCTCCAGGTAGAGGTGTTGTGTCTGCCACATCTTGTATGGGCTCCTCCGGCCGCCGCTGGAGGGCTGTTGGCGCGGGCATTTCGAAGTCTCACGGATGGTGTAGATTGGTGTGGACAGACAAGACGCAACCCGTTCCAATGTGAGATTGTGAAAAGCTTGATAGCGCCGCGCTGATCGAAGTAAACCTACGGGGTACTCGGAGAAATCGATTCAATGTGATGGAGCGAATCCGTTGAGCTAAACGCGGAATCGCAACACCTCGTGCTGTGACGACCAATTATGTGCCCAACAATCTGCTCTCTGCGAGGGTTCAAGGTCGCGATCAGTCAATATTCGGCGACAACCTTGCCTGAAAAGGAACGTTGTCCAAGTGGACTTCAAATCTCGATGTGGGAATATGCTCAAGCAAAATGGTCCTGTCTCACAGCCATAACTACTCCGTAATCGTGTGTGGAAAGGATAAGGCTTCACCCTGGTGAGTGTGTGCCATTGATTTCCAATTGAGACCAGCTAGCATCCTTCTGCCATTCCGCTGCAGTGCTACAAACTTCTATCAAAGGGCCAGCTCCCCCATTCTCCCAGACCTCGATTGTCCTCGATCCCTCCTGGCAGAAATTCAGTCATAGAGGAGAAATCATCCAGCCCTGGCCACTCGGTATGGAAGGCATTTACAGCTTCACCTCTCAGCGCCATTCACATCCCTCTCCCTCGACAGATTCGTCCCAGATCCACCTCTCGGCACCCTTTACCGTCTGTGTGGTTGGTGCTTCTCGTGGCATCGGGCATCAATTGCGATATCGTACGCCAAGGCCGGCGCCAGCACCGTGATTCTTACAGCTCGCAGCACCGGTGACCTGCAGCAAATCGCAAAGACAGTTGAGGGAACG
>JAABUK010004659.1_pt1 | contig 22060 bp, 36 predicted proteins | sample 5559141 | NCBI WGS metagenome assembly JAABUK01 (sample SAMN10711869, study PRJNA513367) | rock metagenome | isolation source: Antarctica rocks | place: Antarctica: Victoria Land, Pudding Butte nord | collected 2016-01-03
CGCCGGCGGCGCTCCATTCCTGGCCAGCGCACACGCTCGCGGTGACGAGCCTCTGGGCGGGCGCAGGCGGCATAGGCGCCTTTGTCGCCACAGCCTCCCTGGACCACAGCTGCCACCTGTACAGCCTGGCCACCAGTGAGCTGACTTGCAGTCCAGAGAGCACACTGCTCCAGCGCACATCGTTTCATGCATGCTGCCATCTGCTGGCAGCACCAGCTGTGCACCCAATGGTGGAGGCTCAAGCTTGATGCGCCCCGACCATGCCACCATTTGCTGTGGTATGCATGTCGAACAGGCTGGTGCCACGCACCTGCAACTTGAAATAACAACATGCATGCCACCCAGATCCGTGTGGTCTCGAAGGCTACGCCTTACTGCTGTCGTGTGATGAGCGGGCGGCAGTTCTAATTCGATGTTGCTGCTTTCGTTCGCAGCCGAAAAACATGATGTCCAGTTCCAATTTGCGTCCCTTCCGAAGGCTGTTCGTTGCCATTGCTAGGTGACGAGCTGGCGGCGTTTCAGCTGCCGGCGGCACTGCGCTCGGTGACGGCAGACCCCGGGGAGCACTGCCTGTACCTCGGCAGCGGCGACGGCCGAATCTTCGAGGTGTCGCTGCTGCGCGGCGGAGACGCCGGCAATAACGGCGGCGGGGGCGGCGGAAGCAGCAGATTTGAGGTCCTGGACGGCCACAGCGCAGCGGTCACGGCGCTGTCAATGACCGCGGATGGCACGCAGCTTGTTTCAGGTGTGCGCTGTACCGAAATTGCAGCCCCGCCCCAGGTCAGGCATGTTCCAGAGGATTGACTCCATGTTGTAGGGATCATGGACGCACTATCGCCACAAGCTGGGAGTTGAGCGGTCAGATTAGTGTCACAGCGCCTTGCAGCGGGAGCAGACGCGGGCATGTGTACCCCTGTCCTCTTGCAAGACACTTCCTGCGTCTCAGCGTACACTCATGACACCAGCCGACGTGCAGTCTCATTGATGACACCAGTTGATGTGCGTGCTCCGCCCTGCCGTGCACAGGCTCAGAGGACAGCACGGTGCGGGTTTGGGACGCGCAGACGCGGCAGGCGCTGCGGGTGCTGCAAAACCCTGCCAAGGGGCCCGTCACAAGTCTCCTGGTGCTGGACCGGCCGCCCCACCTGGCTGCGGGACCCCGCAGCGGCGGCGGCAGGAGTGGCGGCGGCGGCGGCGGCGGGAGCGACGCAAAGCGCGGCCCGGCCCGGCCTGCGCCGCTGGCGGCGTTTGCACGCTACCCTGCGGAGGCACAGGCGTGGGAGGGGGTGCCCTGCCTCATCGATGGCTCCCAGCCCCACACGTACGAGACTGTGGATCTGCCACTGAACGACATGCTGAGGCTGCGGCAGGCGCTGTATAGCCGCACTGCACGGAGCTTCTGCTGCATGGAGCATTTTGCATGAATGATCACGCATCTGACCGCTCTTGTTTCCAGGTCACATGTCGTTAGGCAGGAGGAGAATTCCTCAGACGTCAGGCGCTTCACATGTGTGAGCAGCAAGCCAAACGACCTGCGTCCACCCCAAATGAGCAGGGGCATCGCAGCAGCAGCGGGCTTGCTGGGGCCTGTGCCGCGCGACGAGCAGAACGGCGTGGCGGGAGACGGTCTCGTGCCGCTTGCCGGTGGCGGCGGCAGCGCGGCAGCGGGCGGCGGCGGCGGCGGCGACGCCACTCATCAGCAGGTCTGTGCTGTCCCACACTTGTGTGTGTCAGTTGCACCAATGAGCCTGGCATGACTTAACGTGGCGCAGTGAGCGCAGATTTAGCAGCAAAGCCTGAGGCCCGTTTCGAGCACACGGGCTCCGAGGACGTGGCCGTCGCATGGTGACAGCTCACCCTCGAATAGAATACGGTGGTGCTCTTTCCAGGAGGAGGTGCTGTGGGCGGAGCTGGCGGCAGAGCGCGAGATGAGCCTTTGTGACTGCAAGAGATCTGCTGTGACTTCCGACCACAAACCAGACCTCTGTTGCACGAGGAGGTGCAGCGGCTGCGGGCGGAGCTGGCGTCAGCGCGCGACACAAAGTGTGCCCTTAGAATTCTGCGCTAAAACACCCAGTGGTGTGTACCCTGGTGCGCTTGCTTCATCAGGAGGTGCAGCGGCTGCGGGCGGGGGCTGGCGGCAGAGCGCGACACCATATGATATTCTCAATGTCATCGAGATTCCCAGGAATGATCATGCTGGCGTGCTTGCTTCAGGAGGAGGTGCAGCGGCTGCGGGCGGAGCTGGCGGCGGAGCGCGAGAGCAGCTGTATATCACAGAGTTGTGCATTGACATGTGCCGCAAATTTAACTCCTCCTCTGAACTATATAGGAGGAGGTGCAGCGGCTGCGGGTGGAGCTGGCGGCGGAGCGTGGGACCAGTCGTAAGTGGGCGGCGCTGCACGCACAGCTGCTGCCGCTGTGCGAGCGCGCGCTCGTGCCCGCGCCCGGCGCGGCCGCCGCCGTCGGATGACGGCGGAAACGAAGGCTGGTGCTCTCTGCGGCGGCGGAAACGACAGAAGGAAGTGTCGGCCTGTGATGACATGGAGGACCCATTCAGCATGATTCATCCGGCTGTCTGTGTTGGAGAGGCTGCAGTCGCCAGCGCGGCGGTTCCGCTGGCGCAATTGCCGCTGTGCGCTTCAGAACCGAGGGTCGTTCTGCCAAGCGTGCTGGCATGTGTGTAGAGAGCTGTGCAGTGCATGTGTTGGTAAGCACGCATGGTGGTTTTCAGGAAATAGGTAACCAAGCCTGGTTCTAGAAGTCCATGTGACTCTCGTGAGATCTTGATGTGATCGAAGAAGCTGGTCCGACAAGGCTCTTCACTTGACAGTCTCGCATGTTGTCTGGTTGCCTCGCCGATCCGGCAGGTGGTGTTGTGCTGCTGAGGAGGGAACCACTCAACGATGAGCAGCCCACCGCTGGAAGGTTCGGCGGCCAGGACCCAAGGCACCGTGAAATGGTCAGCAGGCATCCTCCTCTTTTCCAAAGCTCCAAGCTTCCTATCTAGTGTTGGATGCGCAATACGGTGACGGGGTGTGGAGAGTGCACATGGCTCGGCTTGCCTCGAGACATACATGTGCAGCCTTCGAGAGTGCCCACAGTCACACAAGTTGTCGAGGACTGCTTCTGTTTGAGTATGTCGCTGCATATATGGATCGGGCAGCAGAAGTTATATCGAAACCTGCTGGACGTGAGCTTCAGCCACCGTCTTTCAGCTGCCCTTGTCTTCCCTTCTCATGGCGGCAGTATGGCATGGTCGCGGTACACGCAGCAGGCTTTGCCGCTGCATCGACAGTCTGCTGCGCAGCCTCTAGCTGCTCGTCAAGAACTGCTCCACCTCATCGGTTTGACATCTGATCCCGTTCACCGATCTCACCGGAATAAGCGTGTTCACTGCTAGTGGTGCGCAGCGCAGCGCACCGCTGCCGCCAGCCTTGGTGTTTTCATGCACAAACATGCAACAACGTTTTACTTCTTGATGGCGGCAGGTTTGACGCGACCAAGGGCTTTGGCTTCGTATCGCCCAAGGATGGATCGGAGGACCTGTTCGTGCACCAGGCAGGTCCCACTTCACTGGATTGTGTGATCAGACTGACTGCAAAGTGCGGTAGGGTGAAATTGCGGCTTCAAACAACTGGGGGCGCACATAAGTGAGTTCGGACCTGTCTACCAGCAGCCATCTGATTTGCGAACACCCTGAGCCATGAGACTCGCCACCAGACTGACGATGGGCGCATTTTGCCTTCCCTGTCGCAGACCAACATCCAGAGCCAGGGCTACCGCAGGTGCCACTCCTCCTCATGCACGGCACATGCACTTCTGCAGCTGTTGAAGGACGTCGATGGATTCCCACCACACAACGGGATGTTCGGATGATGCTGCGCGTGGACCTGTCCAGGCAGGGCTTCAGCTTGCCAAATTAATGAGGATCAATACAACCTGAATGTCTACTCACGAACAGTGCTTGCTCTCTTGCGCAGCCTAATGGACGGGGAGGAGGTGGAGTATGAGGTGGACCACAAGGTGGGGGGTTTTTTTTTGGATTTTGTCATCGCCGCCGATCGTAATTTCCTTTTCAATTCAATGGCCATGATGTAATTCATCCCTGCCCAGACAGGCACATGATGCGCTTGCCTTGTTTTGCTTTGGCCAGTCACAACCTTTCACAACCTTTTACAACCTTTCACAACCTTTCGCAACCTTTCATCCGGCAAAGGACGGCCGCACCCGCGCGGTCAACGTGACGGGCCCTCAGGGCGGCAAGCTGCAGGTGAACACAGACAGTCCCTGCCTTCTTGGCACGATGCAGCTGTGGCAACGAGCTCCTGCAGACGACGCATGGCTGCATGAGTAGAAGCAGGAGCAGTAGGGGCACAGGGCGGCACAGTGAGTGACACCACATGCACATTGAGTGGTACTGCCGCATTGCACCAACAGCCTGGCGTGGAATGCGGCAGGCTGAACTCAACCCGGACGCTGCTCGCGGCGGCAACTTCGGCGGCGGCGGTTACGGCGGCGGCGGAGAGTACGGTGAGTTGAGTAGACTTGTCTAGCAGAAACCAAGGCATCAACATGTCAGTGAATGCTCAGCATGATCGGAGTAGGGTATCAAGGCACGTGAGGCCACAGATCCGAAGCTGCTGATGACCTCGGTCTTGGCGCCTGCAGGTAGCGGAGGCACCTACGGCGGAGGTGTCGTTTCCTTGCAACTCACGATGCATCTGATCCGCAGACCCCCGCAGCCGCTGATGTGCTGGCGATTGTCAGCACTTGCCTGACTCGCATTGCGTGCATGACCATTTCTGCAGCTCGAGCCGTATGCATTATCACAACACCGCTAGCGTGCCATGCACAGTGACAGGCTTCAATGCTGGTCAGCGGATCTGCTCATATCTTCGTGCAGGCGGCTACGGCGGCGGCGGCGGCGGTCGCGGTGGTGGCGGTGGGGCGTGCTACGGTGCGGGCAAGTGCATGAGCTGCAGCTTCATGAGCGTTTTCATGCCTGTCGTGTATCATGTAGTCGTTATTCGTGACATATTGGGGTTTCAAGTCACAAACGCTGTCGTGGTGTGTTGCAGAGTGCGGACAGCCAGGCCACATCGCCAGAAACTGCCCCGCCCGCCAGGTGTGTGCATCATCGCGGTCACCTGCCTGCCATTCTCATCGCGATTTGGCAATAAAAAAACGAGCTCCTGCAAAGACGAAGCCAGCCATGTTATTGCTGGCCACATCTCGAAATGCACCAAGGCGTACAGGCGTCAGATCAATATGTGCCTGGCCCGCTGGCGGATCGTGCAGGGTGGCGGAGGCGGCGGCGGCTACGGTGGCGGCGGCGGTGGCAGCTACGGCGCTAGCGGCGGCGGCAGTTACGGTGGCGGCGGCGGCGCCTACTGATATCTCTGTCTGTCGTGGCCTCGACGTGGTGACAAGATGCAGTTTTGACATGCGGCACGGTTGAAGGAATGAGCAAGGACGTGGCGTCGAGGGCGCAGCAGGGCAGCAGCCTCATCTGAGACGATGCACAGCTGGAGCAGGCAGACCGCAAGCAAACAGTCAAGGAGAAACAAGGAACGTGCTGCGCCACACTGTCAGGTTGTAGCTGGGGCACTCAGCAGATGAGCACCTCAATGATGGCGGCACGTACGCAGGGCTCGGCATTCTTTGCACCTTGTGGCTGCAGGTGGTGTGGAGACATCTGCGAACCCCCAGCACTAGGCATGTGGATAAGGATGCAGAAGAGGTCTGGATGCGAAGACGTGTGGCAGGTCCAAAGGCGGTTGATTGGTGGAAGCAAGCCACAGGAAGCTTAGTTGGCCTGTTCAAAGCCTCGTCTTCACGGCATCACAACCCGCTGTCAGTGCAAGAAAGTTGTCCAGCCCCCTTTTGCCGAGAGTCAACAAGAGCAAATCATGAAACGTAAGGCGTAGTAGTCTACCCTAGAGACTACGACATGAGCTGCATTTTCCATGCAAGAAAGCTCCGGGTGCTGTACAAAAGCAACAGAGGCGCCCATTTAGGCGGACACAGCACATCGGGAGCGCGGCTGCACAGCCGCGCTCCCACAAAAATTCAATTCTGTGTCTCTTCATCGCCACCAACAGATTTCCTTTAGGCCTTCTGCAGAACTTGTGGCTTTGTTCTACCCAGTGCTGACAAGAGCGGCTGAAAAGCGGTGAGCGGACGCAGCGCCCCACCCTTGTGCGAAGGCGTGAGCCGTGACCGTTCTGAGGCGCCCATAAGTCGGTCCGCCCCTTTGCTGGTTTGCCCCCCATACATAAATCCCTTTCCGCGCCATCATAGACTATGCACCGCCGCGCGTGCCACATGAACAGAACCCGATCCGACTCAAAATGAACCGAAAGAAAGCGGAGAGTCCGCCGTCAGGCGACGCCCGTGGCTGCTGCACCGGCAATACTATGCCGCTTGCTACAGCTCCCCGCTCAAAGCATGAGCTGCCGCCGCCGCCGACGCCGCACGTCCTGCGGCCTCGCATCAGTGCGGCTGCTGCCTGCTGCCGCTGCCTCGTCTGTCACGCTGCCGGCGGCCGCGGCGTCTGCCGCGAGGACGTCCTGTGGTGTGGCGGGCACTCCCTTGTCCTGCACATGGCATAGACAAATGCCGTCAGCGCCGAAAAACAATGGAGACCATGCCGGCAGACACGATGCAGGCTCAAGCACATGGTGCTGGAGTGCACCCACAAAACTCCAGGCAGCTGTAAGGCAAGGCTCTGACAGGATGCTCACCCCGAGGAGGACGTTGAAGATCATGCTCCACATGTTCCGGTTCATCTCGTCGGCACAGTGCCCGTCCTCCGTCACGACAATGCCCTCAATGGGATGGCCATAGACGCGGTCCCTGCAGTTCAAGAGGGGACGAAGTCACTGGCCGCCGTGTGTTGGAAGGCAATGTGAGGAGGATCCCAGAAGATGACGGGCAGTGCTGAAAACGTGCAGGCATCTGAGCGGCCGAGCAGCAGGGCTGTGCGCTTGCCTGAAGTAGTTTGCAGGGGGGCCCTCCAGCTTCTTGTTCCGCCACGACGGCCACTGCAGAGACAGATAACAAGGAGTCAGCTTCCGAGTGGACCAGCAGATCCAGTGACCGCGCAGGTGCTACAGCGGGTGTGGCGAGAGTTGCGCTTGGCGGCCAGCAGCACCGTCTTTCTTCCGTCATTTACAGCAGTTCACAGTACACATCACCCGCTGCTGTTGCATAGGGGAAGCACCTGCAGGAAGCACTGGAAGTGCCAATTGCCGTCGGCGCCGGCAGCCGGCCCGGCCGGTGTGTGCGCGAGGCCGTCAAAGTCCAGGAACTCGGCGCGGGGGCCTGCAGCGGCGGCCCACGCCGCCATCGCAGCGTTGCGCGCCCGGTAGGCGGACCGCCACTCGTCGTTGACCACCCGCCGCGTCGGCAGCCCCACGAAGAAGATGCGCTCCACCTTTTGCGCCAGCTCTGTCAGCATCTCCAGGTACTCCTGCATTGCTTAACACGAAGGGGCTGTGAGCTCTGATTGTGTAGGAAAGCAGTGAACTGCAGTGACAAAACCACACGCTCAGTGCCTGCGATGCGCTGCGTGCGGCGCCATGCTGCTGGACGAAACTCGTCTCCCATTGGGCGACCACCATCGAACAACATGCCGGACAAGGTGCCTTTCAGTGGGCACTCTGATGCGGCCGGGGCTGTGGGTGCGCTCAGGATTTGCAGCGCGCACCTGGGGCACCTCGCCGGCCTTCTCCCAGAAGCCGACGCTGAGCACCAGCACCGGGTGGCGGCCAGGCGTGACCGCCGGCCAGTAGCGCTGCAGCACCGCGGCCTGGTCGCCCCAGGTAGGCGCGTGCACGTAGTTGATCGCCGCTGGCCGTCGGGAGCACAGCGGCGCAGGCTCCACATTGCTGCCGCCTGCGGCAAGATAGAAAAAACGGGGCTATCAACATTCCAGACTGATGCGGCGGACGGCGGCCAGGCCAGCAAGGACGGGGCAGCAGCGCGGGGCGGCGGCGGCAGGCGGTGCGGCACAGCCCGCTGTTGTCGTGAGAATCTACCGCTCAATTTTCAAGTTTTAGGGCTCATGTGAATTGGAAACGCACGCTGGAAGAAGCCGGGTACGATGCTGGCGAGGTAGTCGTCGTCGAGGCGCGCGGCGAGCGCGCTGCGGTTGCCGTTGTACGGCGCTGTTTTGAACGCGTCCGCCTCCTGTGTTTCGCCACAGCCGGGGTCAGGCACATGCGTTCCAGTCCCGATCATTTTGGTAACCAGTATGGTCTCTGCTGACAGTGCGGCTCCATGAACCAAGGGCTGTAGGCACCCGACCCTCATCACAGCCGAGCTTACACGTGCAGGATTGCGGTCAAGGCCAGAGGATAGCCCAAACCTCTCACCTCGCAGACGGCGTAGGCGGCGTGCGTGTGCATCTTGTAGTCCACGACGCGGCTGTGGCCGCGCACCATGTGCACCAGCCGGCTGTACAGCTGCCGCATCAGGCTGTCGCCCACCACCTGCGCAGCAAGTGGGGAATGGTAGATCGATTGCGAGATCATTATGAAGTCGAGCTGCAGTCAGGTCGTGCAGGTCAATGGACTGACTGTCTGCGAATCGTTGTAAAGGGCACATGCGGTAAGGCCACTGCTGTACTCATTTCCGCCCCGCTTCCTTGGTCTCGAAACACCGCTCCACTAGTTGCCCTTGGTCTCAGAAAGACAGCTCGACAATCACGCGGGCACTGTAGAGCTTCATATGGAAAGCTGCGTACCAGAATGTCCATGCCGGGGTGGGCGTCCGCCGCGCCGTCGGCGCCGCTGCCCTGGAGCGCCGCCAGCACCTCCGCGCGGCTGTACTGCTCGAAGCGGCAGGCACCGCTGCCGCCGGGCTGGAACTGCAGTTGGTGAGGCTGCGTCTCTGTCGCCTTTTTCAAAAATGCGCCTGCGGCAAGGCAGCAGAAATGAGCAGCCTGGCGTCTTGGATGCATGCCCTGCCTTGACGAAGATGCTTTCGTTTTCGTCCAGACTTTGCATCTCAGCAAGATGCTGCAGAGCTGCCACTGCTCCCAAAAATTCCCATGTAGTAACAAAACAAAGGCCCTGCAGCAACCAGACGGCTGCGAACCTGTGGAGTGCTGCAGGCGGCAGCAGTGGCCCTTGCAGTCGGGCAGCTGCCGCGGCGCCACTTCCATGAAGTCATCGCCGCACTCTGACCGCTCCTCCGTCACAAATAGGCCGCCCGAGTAGAAGGGGCACTGCATCTCCTGTTCGACCTGCGACGCCACGTTGATCACACGAGCGTCAAGAGCCGCCACTGTCAGCACGAATCATGCAGGACACGAGTGCCGCTAAGATGGGACTCGGTATGAGTGGTCCTGTGCAAAGGGAGGTGCAGTAATGACGGCACTTTCACTAGAATGGGTGAAAGGTCGAATCCAGCACCGACACACAATTCGCAAGTGAGATAGCTGAATCTGCTCACCTCAAACTTGCACTCGGAGAGGCAGGCGGGGTATATAACGGGCTCCTCGTGGCGGACCGTGAAGTGGCAGCCGGCGCCGCGGTAGCGGGTGCACTGCTTTGCCGCTGCCAGCGCCGGGCTGCCGAGCAGCACCAGGAACAGCGCCGCTGTGGCGAGCAGCGACACGGGGACGCCGGCTTGTCGCCGTGCACACCTGCGAAGTTGCTGACGCTTGGGCCAATCTGGTGAGGTTGACGGGCATTGCATGGCTGTGGGGTAGGCACAGCGGCGCACCGTCGTTGCCTGAGGCTGCAGTTGTAGCGGCAGACGAATTGCGCCGCCGCCTGGCGGCTGTCGCCGTCATCTGAGGTGGACGTCCACGCCGATCCCGGCGTCCTGGAGTCCGCTGAGCTGCCGTCCCGGTTCGCAGTTGGGGGACTGCTCTGCGACGTTTCTGTCGCCGCATGTTCGGCCGCTGCGGCAAAGTCTGCCTCGGAGTTCATTCTGCCGCGTGGCCGGCGCTGCGACAGCCGCCTGCTGGATTGCCGCCGCACTGGCGCCGCCCCGCTGAAGGAGCGACGGCCCCCCAGCCAGGCCGTCTGATCGCCTGAGGCGGCCTCCGAGCACCGGCCTCCTGGTGGTTGCACCTGCGGCGGAAGACGTCAGCAGCAGTCAAGCCAGGCTGTCTGCCGCGCGCTCCTTTATCACCGCACCCTCCTGCGTCGCCAGTGGCTGCAAGCGCCGCCGCCATGGTTCCACGCAGCAGATCACCAAAACGTTTGGTCCAGTCCGAAATTCCGAAATCCCGGAGAGGTTTCCCTCGCAGAGTCGACCGTGTAGATGAGGGCAGCTGTGGGGGGAGGGAGATCACCCTCCCCTGGAGCGGCGCTCACGCAGTCCCGTGCAGCTATGATTGTTGCCAGCCTTGCGGAACTGTGAATCATGCCCCGCTGTGAAGACAGCTGGAGGGTCACAGCCGTGCGAAGCCAACTCAAGCACTACACGTGGCGCTGATGCACAGCCGGCTTTGGGGCAAAGCTGCTGCTGGGCCAAGCGAGGTGTTCCAACAGCTCATGCTGCATGAGATCCGACCATCGTGCGTCTGCAGGGCGGACTCTGACGCCATATTCGCGGTGTAGGTGTATCACGTGCCCGGTCGGCCGGCCAGGAAAAGAGAGCCTTTGCCCGGTGACAACTCGTGCTGGCCCCAGCAGCGTTTCACACATCCGAGCCGAGGTCGGTCAGCAGGCTCGGGCGGCTCTGCATGACTGTCAGCCGGCTATTCGCAGATGAAGTGCCCGCACGAGCACAACCACCGACCACAGATCGAACAGAGCACAGCGCTGAGCGAGCGCGCGAGCCTGCTGATATCGTAGAGAGCAACTGTCACGCTCAACACTGGATACACGGACATTGACGGCCCGTCTCCCTCGGTCAGTTGGTGGTGACTAAAGGGGGAGTGAGTGCGTAGATGTCAGCCATGCACCTGATCCTTTCTGCTTCTGGTCTACCGTGAAAAGGCGTCTCATCTCATTTGCAGGACGTGCAAGGGACGACGGCGTCATGCACACGGCTGCGCGGCAGCACATCAATGGCCGCCTCGCTCATGGCCGACCAACAAATCGACAATGCCGAGTGGCCATGTGTCAGGCCAAGAAAGCCTCAGCCGCATGCAAACACAGTAGCGTTGGCGATGAGCATGTCGGCCTCAGGGCTGGCGGCCCTCTTGCCTTTTGTTGGCCAAAGTCCCCTTCGATCTGGAAACACAACCCCCCAGAATACGAGCCTGCTAAGGACGGTGCTCACCTGTGGGTGGTGAGAAGAGCGTCTGAGCGAACCAATCCGTTTGGCGGTCGCCGTCAGCGGATGCCACCGACGCCTCGCGGCTTGAGACGTTCACCGCCCGAGACAATCGGCGCCCGCAGTCAAAGGCTGGATGCAGCGGCAGCACGTACACGGGCAGGTCTGTACTGGGATGCTCCGCACGGTCAGGCCTGACAACAAGCGCTGTCTGCACCTGGAACGCCTTGAATGACAATGCTGCTCTTCCTTCTGCACCGCACTAGTCCCACCAAGACCTTGCGTCATGAGGGTTTAGGGTGTAAACAGCGCGAGGGAAAATCTCCCGGGAGACCCAGACCCACCCGGGAGCGCTGGTCGTGCTGCGCAAGCCATGTTGCTGGAGAAGTCGCGACGTGGAAACGGCATGGAATGCTCCAATTGGTTGGACAGAAAACTAGAACCCGAAGGCAATCACATCACACAGAGCGGTTGGGCGTCGAATTTTGCCGGTGCAGATTTCGACAGGGCTGTGCATCTGATGTGAACGGCTATGGGCATCAACTCGCTCTGGAAGGTGCAGCGCACGCACAAGCTCGCATGTCAATACCGGTCGCGGTATGGGTACTCAGAACTGCATTTCCTACTTGAAATCACGCGTGACGCATGCGTGCAGGTGCTCCATGAAAACCATCTCGTCCATGACTACCAGGTAGGACCCTCGCCTGTGCGTGAGTGTGCAGATTGACACCGTTGTGGCACCTGCCGGTCAGACGCTGCTCGCCACACAATGCAACATCACAAGGGCATGCTGCGGTGTGGCGCAGGGGAACACTGGCGAAGTGTTGCAGAGAGTGTGCGGCCAGGCGGTGGCGATAGATATCAGCCTGTGGATATTCCAGGCGGCCACGCAGCCGACGATCGCTGGCATTTTCAGCCCCTATGCACGCATTTTGAAGGTCATCTTCGAGCGGGTGCGACACAGCCCAAAATGGGGCAACTTAGTACAATGGTGATTCTGCTGCAGAGGGGGATAGTGTGCTGGGCCATGGCCTTGGTTCGATTCGATTGCTGTCGCAGATGGTGGGAAAATCATGATCGCCTTCTTGAACGGTCGAGCTGCTGGCGCTGTCCTTGCATTCTGCCGCCGCAGGAGGTCGACGGCGGTCATGTGCGAGGACGTGATGCTCTACAGTTGACACAGCGAACAGCCGACAGCCGGGCAGCCGCCTCTCCTGGTGCAACTCTCCTCGATTTCCCTCTGACTCCCCGCTGCAGATCAGCAACTGGCTGCGGTTTGGCGTCATCCCGGTCGCGGTGCTGGACGGCGGGTCGCCGGTGGAGAAGCGGGCGACGATGATCGCGCGCGGCAATCTGGATGCGGAAAAGTTGGCGGTCAAGGACGGCGACTGGGATGACTCCGATATGGTGGAGGAGCCGGAAGGCGCGCCGCACATCAATGTGCTGGCATATGCCCTGCTGGAGGCCATGGTGAACTGCCTTTCTGTATTTCTTTCGGATGGTTCCAAGGACAGCGACTGGGACGCCGACATGGTGGAAGGCCCAAAGGCGCACCGCACATTACTGTGCGGGCTCACGGCCCTGCACAAGATCCAGTCGGCCTTGCATGTGGCGTGCAGGGAGTGCTGGTCGTCCAGGCGCCCGGCGAAAGCGGAGGCCACCGTGGCGGCGCTGAATGCCGCGAGATGGTCCGCAACAAGCAAAGATAATCAAAAACAGACAAATCAAATGTTCCTGTGGCCTGTAGGGGTGCTGGTTGTTCAGGCGCCTGGCGAGGCGGAGGCCACTGTGTTGGGGTTTAGAGCTGCAGGCCCGGTTCATAAAACCCACAAGTACTTGTCCTGTGACCGGCAGGGAGTGCCGGTGATTCAGGCGCCTGGCGAGGCGGAGGCCACTGCGGCGGCGCTGAACGCTGCGGGCCATGCTGATGCGGTCGCAACGCCAGATGGCGATGCGCTGCTTTTTGGCGCGCGCATCGTCTACAAAACGATCCACCTGTCGGTGAGGCTCGATTGCCTGGCGTTCAGTTCGCTTGAGCCCCACAGGACTGTGCTTCATCCACTGGGCTGGCGGCAGTCACTGGGCTCAAGATCACGGGGCTGCGTCATGCAATCAGTGACGCAATTATGGCCTCCCCAATGCCGCGTTCTGGCGCTCGCTCGGAGGGGGCATATGCAGTCTCTGGTTCTGGGAGGTGCTGCTGCCACACAATCAAGCTTCGGTTGTCTGCCGGCGCAGGTGTCTCAGCTGAACAGCAGCTGCCTGCAGCTTTCGGGTGTCTCAATTCGATAGCTGCTTTCTGCAACACAGGTGTCTCAGCCCAGCAGCTGCTCCCTGGAGGTGTGCCGGGCGGCGGAGGTGGACGCAGCCCTGCTGGGCTCGCAGAGATATGACGCCTTTGCCAGCGTGCGTCCCCAGCCTCCATTCCTTTCATCATCCTTTCAGTTGTTCATGTCAAGATCGCTTTGTTTCTCTCCCTCTCTTTTTGATATCTGAATCTTGAGTCTGGCTCCATAGGCGGGCTCGTTTGGCTCGGCGGGCAATCCATGGGCAACTCGCAGCCGGTCCTGCCACGCCCACAGGAACCTGCCGTCTGCAGCATGATCCAGCCACGCAGGAAGCGTCAACCATGACGTTAAACCCATTCCTCGCTGCCCTTGCATGATAGCCAGGGACCGCTCGCCGGATGTACCACCGCAAGCTGCGCGGAAATACGAGATATTTTTTATCATGATCACGTCAGGTCATCACCTGCTACAGCGCAGGCCATGCTGGTGGCGGCGCTGCTGTTGGCGCCGACTACGTCAAGCGCGGGGGGTCTAGTTTTGCTATGTAAGTTTCATAATGGATCTTCGACTTGCAGGCGATGCTGGCGGTGGCGCTGCTGACGGGCGCCGACTACGACAAGCGCGGCGCCAGCGGCGTATCTGCTGCTTCCGCCTTCCCCGCCGTGCGCAAGCTGCTGGCGTCGCAGCGCCAGGTCGGTAGATGTGTCTGCTGCCCGTTGAGTGGTAAAACCGTCTGAATACAATGCGGCAAAGGGTCAGGGTCGAGATTGCACCTCAGCATGTGCATCACCCTAACTGTTTCTGCCAGGTGCCGCAGCGGGCCACACGACGCAATGCTTCAGCATCGCCGCGTCTGTCTTGAGACCTCTAGTGCCGCATGTGCGCATGCGTGACAATTTCTCGAACATGGCCGCAGGAGGAGCGGGGGAGGGTGAGTGTGGTGGAACTGCTACGAGCGGAGATCAGGGCGCCGCGGGGACCGGCGCCACCGCGGGCCTGCGTCGGCTGCCGGCGCTGCGGTGAGTGCACATGCAGCTCACACAGATGATTGTCAGCCTTGACTGGAGGCTCGGGCAGTGCGGGCCAGCATTCAGCCATTCATGGTCTGCGCCGCTCCAGCCCGCGGCTCTGCCTGCTCGCCCCCATCCTCTTGCCGTCTGCAGCGTATGAGAGTGCGGTCCGTATGGTGAACTCGTGCTGGTGTCGCCAATTTTCGCATGATCCCTGCACCCAGGTCACGACAGCGGCCAGGACTGCGCGGTGGAGCAGCATTCTGCCAGCCGGCGGTGCGGGGTGTGCCCGCCGGCGGCCGTCGGCGGGTGCGCCGACAGGCCCAGTGCGCCGTGCGCCTGCGCCTACTGCAGCGACCCGGACGCGCACCCGCTGCACGAGGCGAGGACTCTCATGACACATCTCACGAAAGACACTCCCTCTGGCTGGCTGCTGCAGGTCTTTAAGGTTGCCCTTCGAGGCGAACAGAGGCAGCCACCCCTGCGATGCACGATCCAGCCTTTGGCCCAGCTGTGCAACTCCGGGCATGCATGTGATTTGTATCGCTGATCAACCCTCGTCTGCCCCGTGTAGGTGAAGAGCGGCCGGCAGGACGCAGGGCTTCGTGCAGCGGTTGCAGCCCCTTTGGTATCCTGAAGATTGTCGATTTTTTATGATTTTTTTCTGTAGGTGGTAAAGAAGGCGGGCAGGACGCAGGGCTTCATGCAGCGGTCTCGCGTCGCCCGCAATGCGTATGCGCGGCAATCGGCGGCAGCAGCACACGCGGTCGCGCAGCTGCAGCAGCGGCATGGCCTGGCGCCGGGCGAACGGCTCGAGTGGTGCGCCAAAACCCAACAACAGCAAGTCCTAATCGGCGGAGAAGCGGACATTAAAAGCAATCATGTTAGTTGCTCGGCGCGCGACGGAGACTCTGCTCGCCATGGCACAGCTGCAGCGGCGGCATGGCCTGGCACCCAGGAGCGGCTGAGATGGTGCGCCAAAGCGTCAGGAGTTTCCGTCGCATGTTCCGACGCGTGCTGCAGGGCCGCAATGGAGGCTGCATTGGAAGTGTTGTTCTCTTTTGACGTTGCAGAACCCTCAACTTGCACACCGAAGACAGCGAGATGTCGTGGGAGTGGCTGCAGGCTGCGGCGACCGGACGACGAGGCCGTCTACAAAGTCCTGGTGGAGGGCGGCTTGGGCGGCAGCGAGTGGAACCAGTGGACCCTCCACCAGGTGCTGCCATGCCTCTCCCCCCTTGCCGCATGGCACCCTCCTAATGGCGCGTTCCGCGTTTCAATGCATTGAGAGACAACACAACTCCCATGCACAACCGCCGCTTCGTGTTTAACTGGGATGACTCATGACACACCCTGCCCTCCTGGTGCCCAAGCGCATATGTTCTCGGCGCTCATTGTGCCCGCGAGGTGTGCACGCCTGTTGTACCTTCTTTCAGCCCAGTGTCGCCGCGCTTGCTTGATGCGGGGCAGTCAGGGTGTGGGTGCGCCCATCCAGCCAACTCACGAACATATCAACTGAGGTGGTCGAATGACTGCGCTGCAGGTGAAGGCAAAGTGCGCAGAGCTGCACCAGGCGTGGGATCAGTGGCAAAGCCGCGCACACGCAGCGGCGGCAGAGCCGGGGACGCCATGATTCAGTCCCGACTCAGCATGCTGCGGGAACGTGCGGCTGCCGCAGAGGCAGCCACGCCGCTCCTGCCCCCAATGCCACCGTTTCTGTCATTGCCCGTCAAAGAATTGGCATTGTGAGATGTTGTACCCTGCTTAGCTGACAGAGTGACGTTGACGCGTGGTTTATCATGCGTTCTCTCAGGGCTCCTTTAGGTTGTGATTGTGAGTGTCCTGTAAGTTAATTGTTGTAGATAGGTCACAGCTTGTGTGGGCTATGGGGAAGTGTCTGTAGCTTGCACCACTTGAGGGTTGCACAAGCCTTGCTCCTGGCGCATCATTGTCGCAACCTCGTCCACATGCCCGACTTTCTGATAGTCCAGATGCTGCGTTCCGGAGGACCTCTCGTGAAAACTTTGTGGTGTTGCATGCGGCGGTCCCCTCCGTCACACGGTGCAATGGGCTGAAACCGCACCGCTCACCATACCCGACACGCGATCCACAACGGCGCCTGCTTCCGGCGTCTCTCCTCGTACAAGAAAGCAAATTTCCCCTGCTGTTCTCCGCCTACAAAACGCTGTCCTCTGCCCCAACGATAGTATGATACACAGCCCACTAGCGGCGGTGTTTCTCGGCTGAGCTCATCCACCATGATCTCGCGGTCTCAGCTGAGCTCGTCCGCCACGATCTGCTTGATCGTCTCCGCCGGCAGCAGCCCCTCAGTCCGCAGCGCCGGCTTTGTGGCGTCCGTGCCAACAAACACCATCGTCGGCAGCCCCTGGATCTGCGGGAGCAGTACGGCAGCATGACGGCCTCGGCAATAAGGTCAAGGCTGGAATCAAGGCTGGCTGAGGAAGTTGCACGCGGCTGAACAACTCCAGGAGCCTTGTATCAGTCATGCACACTCTTCATCTGCGACAAGTCAAGGTTCCCACCTGCAGCTGCGTGCTCAGCGTCGGGTTCTCGTCGGTGTCGACTTTCAGAATTTTTACCGACTCCCCCAGGTCCTCAGCCACCTACCGTGTGTGAGAAGTCTGGTGTCAAGTCCAAATCGGCAGCCGCAGTGCGGCCTCATTTCCGCCCATGGACTAGGCAGCAGAGCACCCAGCAGCTCCGTTGAAACCACTACCAGTGGCTTGCTGGCAGGCCGTGTAGGGCAACTGCGGCAGGAAGACGGTTTCCCAAATAAGACTGTGGCAGTAGGGCAAACAGCCAATAGAGCGACGCCGCCCACCTTTTCGAGCTCCTTTGCGAGCAGCACGCATGGCCCACACCTGCGGCAACCGTGGGACAGACATTGAATAGCTTCTGCCACAGAAAGGCGCATTCCCTGGGTGTCGACCTGCATCCCTATCATTCACGCGTGCGACACGGGTAGCGGCAGGCAAACGCACAATCTAGGCAATAATGCGACCAAACGCTCACCAGGTCGCATAGAAGTCCACGATGAGGGGAACCTCCCGGTCCGCCAGTGCAACCTCCAGCTCCTCGGCGGTGACCTTTTGCGGCTGCAGACACGGTCGAGACGCCTTGGGATGATGCGTCACAAACATGCCCTCAGGAATGATGCGTCAGGAGCATGCCATAGTGTAATGCAAGAGAGATGGCTTCCGCGAAGACTCATGACGACTGCGGAGATGGAGGCTGAGCGCAGCATCATGCAGAGGTGCACTCGGTGCGCAATGCAGGGAGCGACCCGTAGGGTGCGCGGGGCGATGCACATGGCATGTGCAATGGCCATGCGGTGGAAACAACGCCCTGCACCTTTGCCTGCACGACGCCAGAGGGCTGCCGCGCAATGCTGCTGTGCTGTTGCCGGGCGAACCGGCCGCTAGGGCTGCCGCTGCTGAGTGGGTTTGCCGGGCGCCCCCATCTGGCAGCCGCTGTCCCCCGCGCGACAGACTCTGCATGTGCACCGCCGTGCACCATGATGCGACATCCTGTGGAAGCGCCAGAAGCTGCAGTCTGCATGGTTGCAGCAAATACAGCGCTGCACTGCGGGTCACGTGAGATTTATCGAAAGTATTTCAAGTGCCTCGACCACGTCTTGAAGCGCTGCCAAGTCAGCAGACGTCTGAACGGAGTTTTTGCGCGGTGAAGGCTTTGTCAAATGGTCGAGGCTTTGCGAGATCGGACATGGGTTGGTTTGAGAAACACTAAGCATGTTTGTTGCAAGCTAGCGTCCCGGCATAAATGGAAGAGGGCTGAGCTCGCGGAAGCTGCAGTCAGAGTTTCTCATTTGCGCGCTCCAGAAGCCGTGTTGTATGTAAAACCTGAGCTGCGTTCATTCACCCGCGGGTGGCACATCACATATAAGTTGGTACAGTGCCATCCGCGCCGCACAGGAAGCTCAGGCAGCAGCTAATGGGCGTGTAGAGTGTTGCGAGACCGAACTTTGACAAGCAAATATTGCTTGGATCAAGCAGCGTTGCCCCAAGGGGTCTGACGGCCCGCTGAGGTCTAGCACAACCCGTGACACAATGGCGCTGTGCGGCAAATGAGGCACCGCAATTGGTCAGGTCAAGCATGAGCTACCAGGTGTACCGGCAGTCGCAGCTGGGCGACTGCCTGGTGGAGGCGCTGGATGAGCTCATCACCAATGAGAAAATCACGCCGCCGCTGGCGATGAAGATCCTCGCGGAGTTTGACCAGGTGCGGAAAAGCGCGCCTCTCTGGGCCGCCTGCTGCCTGGCGACCCAGCGCGTGCCGCGCGTCCTGCATCTTCTTGGCACGGCCCTGTTATGACTCCCGGAAAAGTGCGTGGCAGTCGGTTGCCAAGATGCATCGCGATTGCCAACATGCATCGCGAGCGGTGTCGAGGTTGCGCATCCGCTCTCAGTTTCTTGAATGTGCCCCGGTCACAAACTGCTGCAGTCGACGTGCAAAGCCCTGGAGGAGGAGGTGGTGGCCAAGACGACCTTCAAGGGCAAGCTGGATACCTATCGCTTCTGCGACAATGTGCGCAGAGCCCCGTTTGACGAGTTCACGTATAGCGCTGTCACTGTACTGCATTGCAAGGGGCGGTGCAAAGCGCACATGCGCATTGACGTCTTGATGCCCTTGCATCCTGTCTGGCAGGTGTGGACGTTCGTGGTGTCGGACGCAACCTTCAAGACCAACGCTTCTGGCCAGGGCTCCACCAATATGGCGCCCGAGGTGCATGTGGACAAAGTCAAGATTGTTGCGGTGAGTGGAAAGCCTTGTGATCTGCTGTGCGGCAGCAGCACAACAGCCTTGCTGGCAGAGGTGCTGAAGATTGTTGCGGTGGGTGCGCCGCGGGGCATGCTGGGGTTGTCATACTCGCAGCATGTGGCATGCTGACACGGACCAGAGGCGTGTGTCTTGGCGAAGCTCCAGCCTCTCCTCAATGGTGTCTGCACGTGTGGTCGTGGACAGCGCCAAATCACGTGGTGCAGGATGACCATGCTGGTGGTGCTGATCTGTGCAGGTGGATGCAAAGTTGGTGGTGCTGTGAGCGGCCCTCGCGTCTAATTGTTAGACGGCGGGCAGACCCCACGGCATTAGGCGCGAGGAGTCTCAAAGCGCCCCAATGCTCCTGATGGTCTCGAGAAACCCTGCGCCCCACGCTGTTCGAAGTATGCTAGCTCTGAAAGCAGTCGACAGACCTAGTGTCGCCTTGACAAGGCAACCCTCCGGTGTGACACAAGTTTGTAACGCGCGCTGATGGTCACAAATGCTCTTAATATTGGGCCGCCAGCACCACAAACCGCAAATCAATAATTGGTGTAGCCGCTCGCTACGATTGCTGGAAAGTCCCCCAAAAGCCACGCTGCCTGGTCCCTGTGTTGCTCTAGATAAGTGCTGGAAAGTCGCTCTTCACAGGCACCTGCGCCGCACCACAGCCCAAAGTAAGTCACGGAGTGCACCAGTCACACATGCTCAAGCTTATGCATCAGGCGTGTCACTTCAGCCCTTATAAAACACACAGGCCGATTGCATCCGCTGCAGGATCGAGCTCACGTCTGGCAGGCGTCATGAGCGTGAGGCAGAGTGCCATTTTGAGGTTTCGACAAAGGGCGGCAGAAAGCCGCGCGCGAGGAAGCACTAAGATGACGCTACTACAATGCTAATATAGCGCTGGGATAACGCTGAGATAACGTGTGGGCGAACCAAGACAAGGGTGGAACAGCGGCGCACCTGGTAGCGCCGCAGCAGGCGGGCAAAGTCGTCCAGGAAGCGCTCTGGCAGCACCTCCTCCCCCACCAGCATGTTGCCTGGACGCAGAAACCGCAGCGATCCCAGTCAGCAGACAGCGGCGGAGGCAGACTGCACGCCTCTCAAACCGAGCAACACGTGCGGGTGCAGCCGCATGCTCACGAGCAATGAGCGTGTCTTAAGCCTGTAAACAAGGCAGGCGAGCAACGAAACCAATCGCAAGTGAATTTGTACGATACCAAAACTAAAAGACAACGAAACTCAGAGAGCGCACCCAGCTTGGTGAACAGCTCGAGCATGTGGGAGCCGTCCAGCGCCAGGCTCTTCTGCAGCATGTAGCCGACGGTGACCGTTTGCCGCGCCACCACGTTGTTGAAGTACAGGTACGCAAACACCGCCATCACCACCTGATGCGGGAGGGTGACAAGGTGAATTTTTTTGCCACCCGGCAGCTGATCGTGCTTGTCCTTGCGTCGTTGCCCCTTACGGACGCCGGTGGCCTGTTGGTGCTAGGCGGTGCAGCCGCTACAGGACGAACTCAAGTACATTTTTGTGGGTAGGGAGTTGGGCCCTTGTCTTGGTGCATGTCTGAATGTGAGCCTGCCAAAGCGACGTCAGCAACCGACACTCGAAATGGCCACACGGCAACAAGGCCCAAATGGACACTTGCGCACACTTATTTACCCCGCAGATCCATCTGCGGGCACGCACCTGACAGTCCATGCGGTCGGTCATGCCGCCATGGCCAGGGATGCTGTTGCCGAAGTCCTTGATCTTAAACCCGCGCTTGAAGCCGCTGGCGAAGAAGCCGCCGAACGGCGCGATCACGCTCGCAAACAGCGACAGCACCTGCGCAGCAAGGGCAGCTGCTGCTCGGTCGGCATCCGTCTGGAACTTACAGGCCCTGGGCGAGATGTACCACATGCCATGCCGCTGTTTGTACCTGCAGCGCAAGTTCTTCTGCAGCAAGAAAGCGCTCTGGAACGTTCTCAAGCTCTGTGCAATGCCAGGCCACCGTGCAAAGTCAAGGAGAGACTCACAAGCGCGTGCAGCTGCATGGGCGCCGCGACGACGCGGAAGTTCCAGGCCCACGCCGCCAGCGCCGGCGGTAGCCGCTCGCCCAGCTTTGCCAGCCGCGCGACCGCCGCCGGCGACAGCCGCTTGGCGGCGGCCGTGACGGTGTATTCGTGGTCCTTGAAGATTGCGTCCGGCGCGCACCGCAGCCAGCCCATGGATAGGTCCTGCGGGAGTTACATTCAGACCATAGTTTAGACACATTGGCAGCTCGTTACATATTGTACTTTGTGTTGATGTGACGGTGTGCTCGTGGTCCCTGCAGACGGCGTCTGGCGTCTGTCTCACCGCGCAGCCAGCCATGGACAGGGCCTGCACGCGCCGGCTCAGCCACCGGCACCCAGCTGCCACAAGGGCCGGCCGGCAGAGCTTCCTCTCTGGAAGGGATGCACAGTCGCAAGCCCCACTCCGCCCAACATCAAATGCTCCATTTCATCTGCAGTGATATGTGGACGCAACAGCAGCTGGTTTGGGGGACTATCACGGGCTTCGTGCCAGCGGCATGCACGACGTCAAGTTGTGCCGGAGAAGCGAGACTCGGCGCAGAGTGAGACCGCTCACATTGCGCTCGCAGATCATCCAGGGGAAGCGGGACATGTAGCGCGCCAGGTACCAGGAGGCGACCAGCGTCAGCAGCGCGCCGCCGATGAAACCCTCCCACGTCTG
>JAABUK010004661.1_pt1 | contig 22055 bp, 22 predicted proteins | sample 5559141 | NCBI WGS metagenome assembly JAABUK01 (sample SAMN10711869, study PRJNA513367) | rock metagenome | isolation source: Antarctica rocks | place: Antarctica: Victoria Land, Pudding Butte nord | collected 2016-01-03
CATGCATATTAATTATCCTTTGACGGAATGTGAGAATCAATGCCATCTTCTCGCACCTACTCTCTCTCTCTGCCTCACGCGGCGCTGGGAATCTTCCATAAGACCAGCTTTGCAATACCAGGATGAAGACGAACCGAAAGCAAGACACTTCCCAACTACATAGCCATCTCAGCCTGCAGTTTCCGTAACTCCTCCTCCTCGTCTTCCTCTTCAGGCTGTACTTTGTCCCTCCCCTTGATTGGGCCGTTGGCCACCCCAGGCAGATCGGCTACTGGTACTGTGCCGGTCTTGAGCATTCTCTCGTCTATCGCTTCTTGCTCCATGCCTTCCAGTTCTGCTTCTAGATCGTCTTCGTCTATTGGTTCGCCGATTGGGGCGCTGGAGATTGCGTTGGCGATTTCGTCGCCTAGGGCATGCTGTTCGCGGAGTTCCTCCCTAGGAAAATAGCATGTTAGCATGCGAGCTTGTTTGGGTAGGAGACAATTCATTCAGGGGCTGGACATACATTGTCGCATCCACTTTGTCAATATTCAAATTACCGTGAATATCTTTCATTGCTTTTCCAGCTGTCTTCATCGCATTTAGTGTTTCTTGATTGATGTTTGCAGCCTCGATGCTATATATTTGTTGCTCGACCTGGGCAATCTGATCGCTCGTTTGCTGTAGACTTCGCTCGTGCACCTTCTTCCGACGAAGTGCGGCTTTGGCAGCTGCAGAGAGGATAGGTATTAGCACTCTCCATACTACTTCGTCCTCCTGAGACAATCCATAACACAGGCAGAACAAGCCGGAACCAGAAAGCCGAGTCTTCTTACCTGTTCTGTTCGTTGCCAGGTTCTTCTTGACGACCGCATCCTGATCAGCCATCTGGGTCTCCAAATGCCTCTCCCTCTTCTGTAACATGTCTAGTTGCTGCCGTAGCATCAGAATAGCATTCTTGGGCCCATCTTTTCGTTTTGAGGCGCTCGCCCCGCCAAACCAGCCCCACATTTCAGCGCTCTCGGGGGTAGGTTACGAGAGGCAAGCGGCAATACGGAGCAGTGGTTGTGACCAGTCTCATGCTCAATTTTCGCAAGCTGGTGTCGTGAGGAGATTGAGGTCTCAGCCCAGGTTCAATGCAGAAAGGCGTAGAAATTGAGAACGGAATGCTGTTGCCTGCGGCTAGCACCGCTTTATGCAAGGCCAGGTGAAGACGGCTGGTATATCGAGCGGGTAATGTTCAGAGGTCGGTGGGAAAGAGTTCTGAGGGTCTTACCTGGAAGACCTATCTGCTGGCGCCTGATGGTGTTTGGGCGAGATAGTTGATGGACAAGGGAAAATGACGTCCGAAGAGCTAGCTGAATGCGGTAGCGAAAAGAGCCAGTGGACGCTGACCAAGTCACACCTTGCCAATGCACCACTATTCAGCTGACTACGACTTGATATCCTCCTACATGGTAGTACCACACCCGCTACATTTGTTGTGGAGGAGTCCGAAGTCGACAGGCAACCAATGAGCGGTGTTACTCCTGGCCCTCTATCTACCAAGCACATCTTTCTCCATGAGATAGCCAGACAACCCGGAAGCTCCAAAGTGCGCTTCCTAGGCTGGTAAACGATTCCAAGACTGGGACTTCACTTCTCTCACTGACCATGCCAACCGCATAAGCGTCACTAGCTACGACATCCCGACAGGCGTTCTTGTCCTCGAGCATGCTTTTCCTCGCAATTCGCCTCAAATTCCTCAGGCGCAAGTAGACATCACACTAATCCTCGAGTCTCTGAAGTCAGACATGCTGGGGGTTGGAACATGGCTGAACATCATTGGCTATGTGACTAGGTCAGCGCCGAGGAGAAATCGGGCTCTGGGATCAGAATGGACATCGGTGCAGGCAGAGCGGAGCAGTGTTCAAGCAATACTTGTGTGGAGTGCTGGAGCTGTGCGAACTGGAGACTACGAGAGGACACTCACGCAGCAATATGAGATGACGAAGCAGCTTGAGATGATCTCGTGAGATACTTATCCTCGGATGCTATGATCTCTCGATATCGTGGCCTCTGACGACATCATCAATCCTCTGATACTCTTTCTTTGCGACAGTTCTTCTCATGAAAAGAAGAAGTGGGAGGGCTCCGAGGATGGACTACAGGATACGTACGGAAACATTGATCAGTCTGGATTTTGTATGATCTGCATGTGCCTTTATGGAGTGATTGCGCCATTGCAGTACCAACCACAAGATCTTGCCGGTGTCCCTTCATAATGAACGACTTGACCTCTCTCGTAATTGACACCCCTGAATGAATTCAACAATTTGGTCCTGGCACAAAATAGCGCAAACCAGAGCACAGAGATGATGTTGTTGGCAAAATACATCTGGTGGCCCGGGACGTGCTTAATGCCACTGAGTGGGAGGTGCCTCTTAGGCGGGCAGGTAGGATCGACAGAGGGTACAAGTTATCGATTCTCAACCTGGCGGGATTGAAGAGGTAATTCTTCCCGAGCGCGGAGGAAATGGGAATCGAACGACTATATTGCGGGCGCTGGGCTTTGACTGTCCGTGTCCATGGCGTAGGATTCCAATTGCCCGTTTGATGAGGGCACCATCGAGGTAGTAATAGTTAGGAAACCAGTTTCATAGAGTCACTTCTTCGACTTTGAATAAGTCTCAATTTTCCTTTGAGACCTGTAATTAGGCTACAAATTCTGATATTTCCTCACCGCAGAGCTGTTCTCCGTGTCATCACACTGTGCCTCGGTTTTTGATAATTGTTCCGACGGGACCATAGGATTCGTGGACGAGTATTGCAAGATGTAAGATTAAAATACAGAGTTGGGGAGGCGCTGGGAACAAAAAGGTTTTGTGTGTGAGCTCTTTTGACATGGGAACCATCGCCTTGCAACTTGAGATCGTCTTGCTTTTTGGGTGTAAAAGTGGTTCTCTAAGAATGCTTCTATTAGACCATGTTGGCAAACATGGAAAGTCGACGACTCCATCTCTTTCTAGAAGAGTTCTTACCACCACCAGTTACGTTTCCGGTCCTTAATTGTGGTAAGCTTGACAGGCCATATGTCAAAATGATCAACATCCTCGAACCTGACAAGCAGCAGCTTTCGCCCTGAATTTTCTTGTCAAACGGACTTTACGTCGCTCGATATACAAAAGCTGTGAAAACATTCCAATGTCCAGAAGACCTTCTGCTGTTATTATTATGCCCACACGGGGAAGTGGAGTCTCTGTGTTGTTCAATGGCTATGAGGAATGTCATTACGTCGTAACTACGGTATATTTTGCCATACCCACGGTATGTTCCCACTATTATCAGCTTCCATTTTCCCTGGACGAACACTTCCAACAGATCATCCGAATTATTGGGACTTTGGGATAAGCTCGGCTTCGCGATGAAGCCAGCAGTTTTGCATACGGACGGAACGAGAGGATCGTCGATACTAAGCTTCCTTGGGGACATAACCCAAACATCAAGGTGTAGAGCACAAGGGTAGCAATGCTGAAATCCATCCGTAGCTGAATTGCGGATAAGGTGACCGTGCTCCACTAGACATCCTGGTTCAAACCCTAAGTATATGATGCCAACATCCACCGTGGAATACCGATCCAGAGATTCTTCCTTGAGAACGAAGTCTATGTCGTCAACCCACCCGGCCCAGGACTAGGATGGAGATATAGAACGTCGGCAGAACTTTCTTAATGTAGACCTGCAGTCCTGTTGGCGTTCCCAAAGTAAGTCGACCACTAAAGATTTGCGGTCCTCTTCCAAAGTTTGTGATTGGCTTGGACGCAGAAATGGCACTCCCCATAGCTGAGGTACAGGGAACTTGAATCTCTCAAAATGCCTTACGATCCCAGCAAAGGCTTTCAAAGAGTCTTGCTCGAAGGTTAGGTCCCCGGCCGAATATGTAATCGCGTGGTCGAAGTATCTTTGTAGATTGGCGAAGCGGGATAGGTTCTCCAACGTCCACAGGAGTAAAAAACTCCATTATTTTGCCCGAGAAGATTCTGGAATGCATAAACTTCAGAGACTTCGACTTTTTTTCACGTGAAGATTGCTCAAAGTGCCCTGCACGCTTTAATAGCAGCTAATACTGAGAGTGAATTGTAGTCAATCATCTTCAGTCCTGGTAATTGATCTTCTTTGCTCCTGCAAGATATCGTGTGATGCAATTCACAATAATTAAGCCATCGCGCCACGTTGGAATAATCCGAATGACTGGATACGAGTTGTGGTGTGAAGATCCCCCTTTTGCTCGCCATCTTTCGTGGAACAGAACAAGTAACCGGCTTTTCCGCTTCCAAGCGAAAGATTCCTTCCATCGAAATTTCTAGGAACAACCGCAAGGAACGGATGATCCTTGTTTTTCAATCCCTTGGGACAGAGCGAATATTGGATAGAATTATAGTGCTTTAAGAAAGAATAAGCACGAAGTTGATATCCTTGAGGCTCTTGAGGCAAGTTGGCAGGAATGCGGACTCCGGAGAACAATTGACACAAAGCACAATCGTTCCTTAAAATCTGATCGCACAGCGTACCAAGATTGGCAATAAAGATACCACCTTCGTTGTATTGAAGAGTAGCTGCGTCAAGGTCGAGTACTTTTGAAAAGTCAATCTGGCGGCAATCCTCGCAGGTCAAGTCATCCGGCACAGAAAATGCAGTCCTGTTCCTCTTGTGCATAGAATCTGGCTCCATGTTGTTGATTTTCCTCTTGTATGCGTGGCCTTGGTCTAGGAGTGAGGCAGTTCTGGTCATACTTCAATGTTCAGCCAGCGGTTGTGGTGGTTCGGATTGGCAGGGGCTTAGTGAAGTCCGCAAATATAAGCGAGCGTCAACAGATACGTAATTGAGGCATAAAGGTGAACTGATAGTGCTGGCTGATTAGGATAAGACAATCAAATAGAGTACACGGTCGGCTAAAGAGTTATGATTAGATACCTCTGGAAGCGTAAGGAGCTGGATTGGTCTGGAGGGCCGAGAAAGATATGATAAACTTTTCATGTTGTCAGGTAGCCCACATGGAGCTCGTTTGCTGGGAGACTTGGTGGTTCTTCTTCGTAGCTGTACGATGACAAGATGAGACGTTCAAATGCACACTCGCACTTTAACGCTCCTCGAAGCCAGCCCCTGTGGGGAAATGGTTGTGTTGAGATCAGAAGTTGAGAGGCTCTCATTGTGACTTTGAGAGAGTGGAGAATTGCACAGCCACGACTGCACGTAGGCACTGCCCCACAGACGAAGTCAATGATGCGGCATATCTGATGAATGAGTGTATACTAAGGAAGCTATCTACCCAAACTAGCAAGGAAGAAGAAAACAGGCCTATGCTGAGTAAGCCGCCAAGGAGGAGTATCTCGGTCCCAAAATCGAACTTAGCCTTTTTTGTTGCTGCACTAGGGTTGGCTTGGCCTCCTGCCTCGCAACCTGTACGGAGGACATATATGATACGGTCAATATAGCTATCCACTCTGGCGTAAACATTGATATTGTTTCTATTCACTGGCGCTGAGATCCCAAGAAACCCTCAAATTCAATTGGGTCAATCAAAGGCTATACGCGCAATCTCAAATCAGTAGCGGAGAGCTTGTCAGAGAAACCTAACCATCAAGATGGATGAAATTATTTATATGCCGATAGCTACATAAGACAGTGACAGGTCTCGAGGAAAGAACTGGAACCGCTGATTCAGAGCTTGATTTCTCAAGCTCTTGTCGTTAAGGCGCGCTGTCTTTTCGCACCGAAGAATATCCCTGACCAAAGGAGCAAACTCTGCTGCATCAGTATCGAACGACCTTGAACCCTCTTCTGACGATGTTTTACTACGGTCACCTGTTTTGTTGCCTTGGTGCCGGTGCGTTGCCTTGTTAGGTTTAGCCCTGCTCGATCAGGCAACGCTATAATGCCAAGCCTGGATAGCGTTGCCTTGGCATCTGAACCGGCCAAAAAGGCACTCTGCCGATCAAACAGCTCAGCTATTCTACTCTAGCAACCAGAGACCATGATACTGTGTTGCACAACAGGCAAGAGATGAACAAACAGTGGGAAATCAGTGGTGTATAAGTATGTTGATTCAGTACCGGCAAGAGGCCACTGCTGGAGTGCTCTTCTAGCTTTGGTGGGGCAGGCGCCTCCTTGCCCTCATCCAGTGTAGTCTAACACCCTGGTAGTGAGATTTCAAAGTTTATTACATCCAATAATGCATGGAAGGGTATTGCATACAAATTCCAATTAAACTGGCGAGATGGCCACACCCAGCAGGGGATACAATGGTTCTAAATATAGCTTTAGCTTTTGTCCCGGATGCCAACGGCTACTCCATATTTGCGTATTTGCGCAACATACCTGCCACCATGCAGCTAAGCTCCACTAACCTTGTCGCCAGGAGTCCAAACGGAATCTGGGGTACAGATATGTTAGACATGTCTACTCCGTGTGCCGCGAAGTATGTTCCAAATCTGAATACGAAGGGCATTTGATCGCTGGGAAGAACCAGTCTGCTATACGGAGTACTTCAGCTCTTACTGTAATTACGTGCTGACCTTGCGTCTAGCCTATTCAACGACTGCATGTAAGCGACATCGATACGAGCGCAATGGCCGGAGCGAGCATCATCCGAAATGTTCTCATGCAGGCTTCTGCATTCAAAAGGAGCCCAGGGTTGCGGCGGCTTTTTCCCCTCCTCGGCACCTCAAAACCTCAATTAATCGAAACATTCCCACTATTAGATACTCCAACTATTTCTGCACTTTCTCGCAATGAAGTCTCTCTATCTTCTCGTCGGTCTCATTTCCTCATTGTCTCTCGCTGCCGCGACATGCGAGTGCCCTCTTGTCAAATGTGGAGGAACAGCGGCAGCTGTAAGTAGCATCTCGCCTTGTTCCCTTTCCCCGCCAATCTTCCCGAACATGCTCCCACTACTTTCAACTAAATTGCCAATGCTGACTCCAAACTCCTCCATTCAGATCTGCCAATGCCAAAACAACGCCGCCATCTCGTGCTACGAAAAATGTGGTGGCCCACGCCCAACTCTAAAGGTCAGTCAGCATCTCTCTTCCCACATTCAACCACCCCCAGTCTCCAGCCCAAAAATAACCACTTCGTCCCTTCCTCAGCCCTGTCCCACCCCCGCCCCAACTACTACTTCCGAGCCCCCCAAACCTACCCGCCAAGCCTGCGGTAGGCGGGGTCTCCCCCCCTGCCGTCGCTCGCAGACCTGCATCAACGACCCTTCAAAGCCAAACTGCGACATCGCCTTCGACTGCCCTGGCATTTGCGTCCGTCTAGACGGCCCAAAATGTGGTGGAATTGTGGGCCTGAAGTGTCCGAAAGGGAAGGTGTGCGTGGACGATCCGCGAGAGTAGGTACCTTTCATTCTCGAAGTCAATCTTTTTTGAAAGAGAGGGGGGGTGGGTTTATATCTAAACTTTTCAGACACGTTCCATATACCTGCTTTTCCCCTTCGAAAGAGGAACACTAACTTCAATTTTTCTGTTCGATAGCTCTTGCGACCCAAGACACGGCGGCGCGGATTGCATTGGTGTTTGCATCACCCTCGACCCACCGCAGACATGTGGAGGTATTGCAGCGTTCCCATGCCCTAAGGGCCAGGTCTGCGTGGATGATCCAAACGATGACTGTGACCCAAACAACGGCGGCGCGGATTGTTCCGGTATCTGCGTTACCCCACTACCAGATCCACCAGCTAGTTGTGGAGGATTCGCAGGGATCCCATGTCCGGCGGGGCATGTTTGCGTGGATAATCCGAAGGATGCGTGTGATCCGAAGAAGGGGGGTGCGGATTGTCCTGGGATTTGCGTCGTCAAGGGGTGAGCGATGCTTCTGGCTAGGAATGCGGATTTTTATGGTATCTTCGATATTTTGGCCCAATCAACTGGGTCAGTCCTTTTAGTTCCTTAGTCAGTAACTCGTTATTATCAATGTTGATATTGAGGAGCGTAATGCGTGCACACTTGTGATATCGTTTATAGTAGCAGGAGACTGGAGCTTGCAAACTCTCCAGTAAAACTTGTCGACTGAAAGAGTAGAGTAGTAGGTGACTAGTGTTGACTACCTAACGAGAAAGTGTTGCTGATAATAAAGGATACTAACTCAACGAGAGACTAGCTGGAACAACAGATCAGTGGGAGACTACCTGATGATCTAATCCTCTACGGAAAGCGGTGGTATCATGATATTGCTCGAATGTTATGTCAACTCCACGCGGTGGACATCGTTCGGGGCGACTTCAAGCCATCGAACATGCTGACTGATGAAAAGGATGATATCTGGTTGGTCGGTCGATTTTGGCGGCCGGATCACTAGCGGCTGGATGGTTCATGAGAACATGGAGATCAGAAAAGGGCGACTTGTAAGGATTGGCGGAGTGTAAGAAAATTTTGCGTTTGTAATAGAGGTCGATGATACCTGCCTCGCGAAATCACACACGCAAGGCTTGGTCTGCTTCCAATAGGAGTGCGAATGGTATCGTGAAATGCACTGTGAACACGGCACCCAGAACCCTGCCATGGTAAAAATTGATCACTGTCCGGAGTCTTGGACACTGATATGTTTTGTCTACTGCGGGAGCCAAAGTAGGACTACTACCGTGACCAACCGTTCTTGCAAGTTCAACCTCGGGTTATTGACGTTTCCATTTGTCGACCTGGATCCGATGGGTTTGTGAGGGCCTGAAGATCGAAACAGTTGGCTGTTCCAGAAGCCATGAAGGTCCCGGTATTCCCTAGGTCTCTATCACGTTGATCATTTGCTTCCAATTTCTGTCAAAATTCCCTATGTGGCATGTGAGGTTATTACATGACCGTGCTGATTTGCCTATATGTCCATCTCGAATTCTCTTCGGCAGCCAAAGGGGACAGTGGGACTGAGTGGATACTTCTACACCAGCAGAGCCCGTGGAGAAGAGAAAGAAAGGGGGGTTGAAGAAGAGATCTAACGATGGAGTAGAACGAAAGAGAGTCCAATCTGCGAGCAGCGTTGAACAGTGGATTGCTTTGCAGAAGACCGAAGAGGAGGGGGACGGCCATCGCCATTATGCTGTGAACGGGTCCACATGATACTGAATCGGTCACCGTTTTGGAGAGGCTCTATTTTGGATGTGAACGCCGTTTTTGACGTTGCTGTAGAGGGCAGTATTAAATTTTTTAGTACACACATTAAGGTTAAGGTTTGAGGGCGCTAGCGGCTACTTCCGCGAACTTCGAGAGGCATCAAAATTTATACGTCAGCATGGTGGATAGATCCGATCAGTCGTTGAACACTTGTTGTAATTACATCACTCGGAAGGTTAGGTGTGTTCGGAGAACTCGATGTAGACATTGAAATCGATCGACGGAGGCAATACAAAACGACGATTGAGAGTTCGGTTGTAGCTGGCACGGCCCACGTCTCATCATGGCCCCTCAGCCGGAGGTCCGAAATCATAGCCGTTTCGGGAAACATAGGAGCTCCTACGAAACAACTCGCCCTCAACTCCTTAATTGATACGATATAGGTCTCATCAACTCCATTTCTGGTACCCGATATCCTTGCCGCATCGTGCCCGAACTTCTAAAAAAATGGCAACTTCATGGACCCTTTCCCTTGTGGTCCATTTTGCCTTGCAGGGCATGGTTTTTCACGGCATCAAACAGTCGTGCAGCATAATATGTATTGCAAATAAGTCTGTCCCAGTATATGAAGATGGAACGGCCCAGCATATCTCGTTCCAGTATTCGTATTTCAGCTTTGATCGAGCAAGGATCGTGTTTTTCGTACTTAAATCTCTCACCACATTCATCTCATCCCCTTACCGTTCGAGATGGGTGATGAACGTAGGATGGCGCAATTGGCTGCCAAAGATGTGGCGGAAAGAAATCTCCTACTTCTAGAGCGCCTAAGACTGTCGACAGAGCAGCCTCAAGAACAGCCTCCGCTATCTCAGTCTCCACAACGGGGCTCTCCAAACCGACCCCTGGCGGCTTCTTCCTCTCGGGAGATGGGGAGGAACAGCCCCGAGAAGAGGGACCAATCACCTGCCTCTCTTCATCAACCAGCTACAGCTTCTCCTTCTGGATCGGGCCTGTCATCTCAAGGTACAAGTCCTTCTCCTCCTCGACGGCGCCAGGAAGATCGGCCCTCTTCTGCTCACGTGGCAGGATGCCGCTGCCCAACATGTAACTACATATCCCAATTTTCAAGCCTTTTCACAGTACAATACGACAGTCGATGTCCACCGGGCTGCCTCTGCGACTTCTGCTTGGACGAACGAGAATGTCGAAACGAGGGCCACAAGCTACCAGAACACAAGCAGTGCACGTCCCGGTGGTGTATCTGCAAGAACGGCTGTCTAGTGCCCGGATGCCCTAAGTGCCGCGAGCCAAATATGACGAATCCGCGGAATCCACTGCTTCGCCATGTAGCACCGAGGCTAGGCTCTAGCCCCAGCACTCCTCGCGGTCGTGGCGAAGGTTCTGGGAGTAGAGGCCAAGGCGAAGGTCGCGGTAGTCCCGGTCAAAGTCGCGGTAGTCCTGGGCAAGGTCGTGGCAGGGGCAGCACAGGTCGTGGCAGGGGCGGCACAGGTCGCGGTGATGGCAGCCAAGGTAGTGGCACTCACGGCCCCGGTCACGCTGCGGGGGTCCAACCTCATATGTCAAATAACAGGTTGCGACAGCGCAGGCCAGGAAGCCCGTGAGAAGAGCTCACCCTCGATTAAGCCGCCCGATCATTAACATCGAGCGACAGAGCCATCCTCTTGGAGGGTGAGAGCTGCTTGATCAAGGGAGAGGGAGGGACAGCACCAATCATACCAATATTCTTTAAGCTGCAGGATGTTCCTGTGAAGCCCGTTCTCTAATATGGATTCTTCCTCTTTGCTTGGTACAGCTGTTGTCAATCTATCACTACGTCAGGAAATACAGCGCAGTTCACTTGAACCATATTGCGGCCTTGCGGGCATTCTCAGCGCGTCAAGTCTTCAAAAACAGTGCTTTTAACGCCATAGTTTGCCCTCTAATAGTCCGCGTGAGTACCATTTTGGCTTGGAATAGTGTATTCCTCGCAAACGTAACCGGGCAAAAGGCTTCCCAGAATGCAGGACACGGACTGAATTTTGCTCAAGAAAGAAGTATCGATTTCACTCTAATTGAAGTATTTGAAGTCGCTAAATGTGTGAGCGCGGTAAGATTGCAAGGCATACGCATCCGTAGCAGTGTGGGTGGTGCGGATGGGACAGACGCACCGCGCGCTGGACTCCGGAAGTCCAAACCGGGTTGTCCTTGCTAGGCCTCGAACATATTGACCAGAAACGTGTACGGATAGAGTATGTGTCGAAAACGAAGTCAGGTTCCCGCGTGATCTCTACACGGGGTCAGATCTGCGGCGTATTTTTGCTACCTTCACGTTCCGGGTAACTTCAAATGCCTCCATTCGTCTGACTGAAGGGTTAGCTCTTCGTATCTACGTGCGAGTAGATCTTGAATTCTTACCTCCTCTCTTGCCAGCTAGAGAATAGACCGATTGCAGGCCTGAGGCGCAGGCACTTCGCAGGCGGCTCGACAGATATCCAATCTCGGAGTTGTTGAGGCGTAAGAGTCTTCCTACAGTCCGGCGCTGAGATGAAACGTAGTAGACGACCAAAAGTCCTAAAACAAGGCTCGAAGCCCATAGAACACGGACAACCCAATGTGCCTGACTGATAAAGCTCAACTGCAGCGCGGTGACACGAACAGAAGCGACTAAGGCGCCCTGCGTGTATCATAGAACTGTTAGCGTCTGACAAAGATACGTTAACAGGCCCTGTCAAGCTTCAATCCTTCTACGATACTGTGCCGGGAAGGAATCCGAGTTGCCAAGTGCTTACCATCACAGTGGACTGAAGTGATGGTACGAACCGTAACGGCAGTGATCTTGCAGTCCTCATCTTGGGATTGCTTGAAGTTCTTCGCGTCGTCATCATCTTTGTCCAAAAGAAGCTCCGTTTCAACACTTAGTTCAATGCAAAGACTGGGCGGAAAGTAGGCAGAGAGACTGCCATAGAGAGGCCCAATGTAGATCGAAGCGCCGACTTTGATTAATTGTCAGAATTTGGTTCAACATTAATCCATAACAGTAAGCAACGGTTTCAGCGAAAATATCCATGCTACTAGGGTTGAATGGCTCTTAGATTACATGAGATGTGAGTGGCCCTGCAGGCAGGCCTTGCATAGGGGGCATCCTTGACACCGGCAAGTTAAGAACCCTTTCCTCCTCCTCAGCCTCCTCAAAAACCACTTTTGTTTACTCCATCAAAGCGCTTTCTATGTTCTCTGCTCTACGTTCCATGATGATGATGGATGTCCAGCGAGCCAATGACGTACTGCACTGTACTGTACCGTGTTTCTAGGTCTCGATCAAGGTAGAGTGGGATATAGATCACTACGGTAGTGGACAACGTGAGACCCGTAGCACGCTCGTGTTCCCGAACAATGTCCATACAAGCCAGTGGCGTCTGACCGGGCTACTTGCCCAGCTTCCGTTCCTCAGCGCCTGTAACGTTATTAGGCTCGCTCACGATTCGTAATGTGGTCTCCTTCTGGTAAAATCATTCCCTCTTAAAACAGAAGCCCACCCAACATCATCCCCCCAAGCATGCCTCCCATCAACGGCATCCCCATCCCACCACCATACCCATTCCCATACGGCCTGCCATACGCATAATCCGGCCTCGGATGTGCGACAAACCGGTTGTTCGGATTTGCATACGGACCCTGCGTATACGGATTATACGCCTGATAAGTCCCCCTCCCTCCACTATGACTGCCACTGCCTGGGTAGACATGATTCCCATACGGATCAGTGCGCGGGGGCTCGATGTATACATCCTGGCCCTGTTCGTTCTTCCCAATGAGCTGAGGCTGACCCGTCTGCGCAGCACGCGTCATGGCCGAGCGAAGGTGTTGGTAGCGCTGGTAAGCTTCTTGTTCTTCTTGAGCGCGGCGCTGGCGGGCACGTTCGCGCTCTTCGTGTGTGGTGGCAGTCAGTTTGTCTTTCATTTTGCGGCCGAGTTTGCCTAGGCCGCCTCCGGTGTTGTGCTCCTGGGAGTGTGGGTGAGGTCGCTCGGGAAGTTCAGGTCCGGTGCTGCTGGATGTGGATGGTTTTGGTTGTGGGTGTTTGTTGGGAGACGCGGGATCAGACTCCTCGGCGCTGCTTTCGGCGGCAATGTCGGCTTTGCTCGATTTCATGGTTGCTGCTTCTAATCTTTCTCTTTCCTCTGAGCTTAAGGTCGAGAGGTATTGTTCATCGTCGCAGGGATGATGCCAGATAGCCCGTGCAGGACTGACATTGGTATCGACGAAATATTGGTGGGATTCTTTGGCGTCATATTGGCGGACCCAGCCGGGCGGAAGAGGTCGACCTTCATCCTCCATACTGCGTCGATGAAGAGTGGGAATGCCATTTCTAGGTACGTCGAGGTGCGAAGAAGAGCCGTAGGTGGTAGGTCTACCGAAATCTGCCTTCTTCGATTGTGTAGCGTCCTCGTAGGCTGGTGGCGGAGCGTCCGACATAGTCACGGATTTGCGCAATGTCGAGAGTGTTGACGGCAATTGATCGAAGACGAGGTAGAGCTACGGACTCTCTCTTGTTGTCAATGGAGCGCAGAATAAGGGTTGTGATTGACAGGATCGGAGGAGCGAAGAATATGAGCAAGAATAAGAAGAGTACTGGAATGAAGGAGTGGAAGGTGTTTCGGAGGGCTGTGCACTTCATCTGGAGGAGTCGTTGCTGCCCTCGTACTACGATCGCATGAGTAGTGCGTCATCAAGGTGAACAGCCGCCATTTGCCGCCATTTGCCGCCATTTGCCGCCGCTGCGGACCAGGGTCTGCCAAGAGGTGGCAGAACAAAAGCATGGCTTGGCGAGGATGTCAAGCTTCTTCCAGCTAGTGTAAGCTGGCAGGAGAGGACCGCTTTTCAAGGTAGACGATGTTATAAAGATCATGCGCTTGAGATTGCTCGTTCATCTACATACACCAACTTTCGCAATACTCGCTATATGCATCGAGCAATGTCCAAAGCTCGCAGAAAGTGCCATCATCGACTCGTAGAATGCCACCTCAAGAGAACAAATTACCGTGCTGAAAACCAGACGCCACACAGAACAGGCCCCTTCAAGCAGAAGGGGACAAAAGGTCAAAAACCCCCGCAAGTACCCAATAGTTACCACGTAAACAACATTAAACCAGGATTCAAGACAATGGGCAACAAGAAATGACTCGCAACGACGGTAACTAATGGCCAGATAGCAGTGAAGAAATTGATTCGCCAGTCATATGGGACCAATTGACCGACAGGTCCAACCCCCGCCAAAACAATCACGGCCGCTATCATCAATATGCACCAAATGATTGTGATCTTGAACTTTTTCAGAATGCGAGGCACCTCCTCGAAGAAGGATGTGTCGGTCGCCTCCTTCGAGGTAGCACCCCAGGACATGTCGACGCTAAACATGTGTGACAGCAGGGCCTGAGAAACGTGGAGCGAAATGCCGCCAAGGAAAACGGTCAAAAGGGGAACCCACTTCAGGTTTTCGAGAACTGGAACAAATGTCAGCATTTCAATGGTGCGTGAGATTGATGGGTTCCGACTCACGCGAACCGAAAAGACTCCTCTCCTCAATTCTGTAACGAAGGACGGCGAGAGCAACGTTGCCAAGAGCGCTAAAGACCAAGACAATTGCGAAGTAGATCTTGAAACTGTCAATGTAATAGTGGTCGAGCCGACCATTGTACCATCCGATGATGAGGTAATTCATCACAGTGAGTAACCAAGCACTACCAATAGCATAGTAAGTTCCAATGTAGGCCATGATGGTAATCTTAGACGGCAGAGGCATGTTACTCCACACAAACCTTCTGAACAAAGGTGTGAATGGTCCTCGAACAATCCAGTATCGAAGTGGATGGAAGATCAGCTCGTTGCATCCGTAGGCATACTTCTCCCAGCGAGCAAGCTCATCATAAACGGTCAATGACACACCTTCTTTGAAGCCTTGGCCAGCATATGCTGCAAGACGCAACACATAACCCGTCGTCTGCAGCCGGAGAGCCATATCGAAATCTTCAGAGACGGTCGATTCGGACCAGTACTTCTCAGTTATACCGTCGTCTGCAAGATATGCGATGTCTTGCACGGCAGACCAACGAAGGAAGGCGTTGTGACCAACGAAAGGCGCAACGTCACCATTAGCCACGGCAAACTGGATAGCTGTGTAGACCAGGTTTGTGAAGAACGTGATGCCCTTCTCGAAGAAGGTCGTTGTCACGTTCATCACACCAGAAGAGAATTGAATGATAGCAACCTGTGGCGACGCCTCCATCTCACTCACTGCGTCTAGAAAACAATCGGTCGGAACACGAGTGTCTGAGTCAATGAGCAGAATGTAATCACCGATCCGAACATTGCCTTCAGCCCATGTGAGACCCTCATCTTCTTCGATAACTTGCGCAAGGGCATCGTCGTAGAGCTGGCGCTCCTCTTGTTGGGTCCAGCTAGGCTCCCGATTGAAGGCAGCGAGCCTGTCTTCCACTCGAGCGCTGACATAAAGAGCGTAGTTCATGTTGGAAGCTTTCTTGAATTTCCCTGCTCGGATGAATGCCTTTTCGCCATCTGCCGGCTTTGGGTTGTGCTTAGGACGTGCGACCCAGCCGATGTTGTGCTCTTCGTAATACTCGCGGCGTTCCCGAGCGTCTCCGGCCGAAATCAGCTGCATACCATCATCGTTGACGAAGATATTTGCCGAGCCACCCTGCATTTCGTAGGTTGATATGGCTTCCTTGATCGACTTCACCGTTGGATCAAGGACAGACCAGAGGCCCTCTTTGTACACTGGACACTGGATCGTGACATGAGGAAGCGTTCCGTTGACGATGCGTGGTGGAGGGCTTCCAGAGAAGAACTTGGTGTTGTCAGTCATCTGACTTATAGGACCCATGATCTGCGCTACGCATCCGGCGAGAGCTTGCATGAAAAACTGCCGAAGTCAGCTTTGGATAACACATAGGTAAGAAGATCACACGGACCAGAGCGAGCCAAATTTGGAGAGGGACAACGACAACAAAAGCGAGCCTTATCCATCCATTGTCAACCTTCAACTCCATAGCAATTTGTCTCCATCCACTTCCAATAACTGCAAGGACCATGAAAAGCGTGATCGCAGTTAGCACAGGCTGAATCAAAACTATCTTTCGAGGTGGCTCAGCCAGACTCTCTTCGATATTGCTGTTCTCGGAGCTGAAGACATCCTTGACATGGATGCTAGGAGCGCGACTTGTCGCCTTGCTTGGTACTGCTGTGCTGACCTTCTCATGCTCCTCACCATCCTGATGCCAAATCATGCTCATCAGTTGATCTTCGATGTTCTGTGCGCGAGATAGTAGGTGGTTTGGGTCATCATCCCACACGACCAACATTGAAGGATCTTGGATGAAGGCTGCAAAGTGGTGTTTCTGACATTCTGGAAGGTAGGTAATACTGGGGAGAACTTGAATCCGAAGACCATTGTCGAGCGGAACATAGATCATGTCCATCTTACGCAGGAACAGCTTGACCACTTTGGTATTGATAGTCAAAGCACACTGTTACGATCAGGTTTTATTCTCCGAGACCACATGAACAGCGTACTCACCTTCACATTAAGCTTCTTGACAGAATCATAAAATCCGTTCCTATGTTGCAATAGGCCGGAGGGACAGCACACATAGTCATCCCTTGCCTTTTTCAGAATCACTCCTTCGTCCCATGCACCATATGTCCAGATCTTCTCCTGCTGCCGATAATGAAGCCAATTCGCCATTATATCAGCTTTCATATCCATAATCTGCACAGCTGAGCCGTTTCGGAAATCACCAGTAGGGTAAGACGGCCCGGATGCATACATCTGAGCGGATTTGAAATTCAATGATGACCGTGGTGGCGTCATACTGCCAAACTCAATGGCGTTTGGAGGGAAGGGGACGGATGATTGCTTCGTATTAGATCTCATAGAAAAGAGAGACGGAAAAGCAGAGAATGTTGACCGCTGCTGCGCCACGGCAGCGGCAGCTGGCTTCTGGGGAGTTGCATTTTTCTCAATCGGGTGGAAGTAGTCCTTGAGACCCATTTCAGGTCGACCAGCGTCAGGCCTTTCTGAGCACAGGTACTCCTATCGACCGAGATTCACAAATTCACTTCGGAGTGACAGACAGCGAGATGAACGAGAGACCGTAAAGCATCAAAACGAGGGGCAGAGCAATGTTACTCAGAGGAAGGAAACGAGCGGATTCAAAGACGGCCCGCTGACCAGATTCGAGAAGGTAGAAGAAAATGGGAACCTGCAGCGGATTATCAGGGCCTGGCAGAAGTCCAGGCTTCCTGTTTCAGGTCAAGTGGCGGGCTTGTGGTCGTTCACGACAGACCACCTTACCCGAAAGAGTGAGCCTCTTATCATTTCTGGTAATCAACTGTTGGGAAGCACTCGGCAATAGCGCGATCTGCGAGCGGTAGCGCGAAGACCACCAGAGTCAATTGAAATGGCGAGCCACTGCTCTGACGCTAGTTGCAGTGCTTGGTGCGAGAACCATGTCCATGGGTCATCGTGGAAAGGCGTTTGGAAGAAGCCACTTTCGCAGGGGTCTCACGCTTGACCATCTTGGTCGGGGGTGCAGAAACATATTGGAGTGGGTCTGCCAATACCAGCTATCGAAGATAATCCCACGCTCCAGCTTTCCGATATACTATGTATCTTGACGACAAAGGACTAGGATACTGCCGGAGAAGCGAGACTTTGTCCATGTAGATTGCCAGAAGGCCAAGAACTTCCAACCCTGCTTAGGCAACACCAACTTTAGAACGTGTAGGAAATGAGCAGTCTGCAAAGCAGGATAGAGCTCGCCAAAACTGTACTCAAACGTGGCAGTTGTGGCACAGACGGCGAAGACATCTCTGGAGGCATTGGGCCTTGAACCATCTGTAATGAGACATGCAGGATGACAAGATGCATTTAATTCGTTGAGCGCAAGACAAGATTGTGCGTGAGAAAAGCTTCTGCGGATCCGGCATCTTCCTAATTGAAATCCGAGAACTTGACCAAAGGAAGTGAAAATAAGGTTTAACTAGTGACGATGGAGCCGCCACTAATTAGTCTAACAGTGCGTCATTCAAAGAAATTTCCCCTTTCCTCCTAATACCTATCTTTAGAGCACGTCTGAGAGTCGGGCTGCTCCAATCATTATTAGATTGTGCGTACGATGGAGATGAGGACCACCGAGTCTAGCGTGTTAGCTGGAGCATGGTAAAACATCCAGATTTCTCAAAAGCAAGGCGGCAACGCCACTACCGCCGTAGTTCCGCTCAACTTCATCTTCCGAAACTCTGTTTCAATGGGCGAATCGGTTCAGGTCAGTCACGTCTTCTCCATAGGGGCCGTGCCCGAGATGTGGAAGATCATGACTTCGATCCACATACCAGTACTTGCATTATCGAATTTCTGCTTTAGCGTGTGGCTAGAGCTGGTGCCGCTGCCCACTGCTGAATGTCCGTAGTAAAGCACATGCAAGTATCCTCTCGTCGAAGACCTGCGTCTAGCCAATCACCCCTACCAGGACCAAACCTCGCTGGATAAAGAAATTCCAAATCACGCCGCCAAATACAGTCTCAGCCGCAGTAGGAGAGCCGCCAAATGGATCGGCAACTTCGCTGATCATTACACTTGCATGCCCATCGGTCCCTAGCTCTTTTAAATCCTAGCAGCCTTGAGTCTAGACCTGAAAACGGCGAAACTTGGCCATCTGCTGCTCAGGACTCAGGAATCAGGGCTTGGTAATCGTCTATATCATCGTCATGAAGCAGAAGTTCTACGAAGGATTTAGGGACGTAGATCATGATGCTTCTCACAGGTTGTGCGTCAAATCAAGAGTTACCAGCCTCCGCATTCTGTTGTAGGTATCCTCCATGGCAGCTGGCTCAGCCTGCGCCCGTATTTAGCCTCTGCAGAGTTTTCGTAGCTAATTTCTCACTCATGCCACGCCTTCATCTCATTCCGAGCGCCCTGAGCTGTGCTTTCGTTGTAATGTCAACACTCAAGGATCAAAAGAATCAGGCACAAGCACAGATCACAACGAACTTGTTTGCCTGCGGCCCAGTCGAGAATCGCCATTGTTGCACTACCAACAATCTTGCTCATTCATTTCGCGGGTATTTCTACAAGGGTATGATATTGATGTTCGAGAGAGTAGCTTACTGAGAAGCAAGACCAGTCCAATCAACATCTTAGCTCCATTTCCAAAGGCAAATCTTCATTTTCAGAATGTACCTTGAAGCAAAAACAGATGAAAATGCCGTGGGCAACAGCGCTGATCAACACACTCCTACGCCCATGTTGAGCTGTGGATGACTTCCGCCATGCGACTTGGAAAGCGTTGAGCACCTCCTCTCTGCGAGGCCACGTCTCATTTGTCGTTTTTACTACAGCTATGCCCTCGAACAGGTTCCTGCTGATATGGAGCACATCCCCATGATCTCCAGGAATGTCTTCGTTTCTGCTTTTTCACGTTGGCTGCGGCATCGAAGCACGATGTATGATCCCCTTCCTTCGCCCCTACAGATAGAAGCATGAACATCTCCATAACCGTGCTTACCACAGCTGTTGTACTACGTAGCTTCGGAGCCATGCGCACACTCACGTGCCCCAGATTCGAAGGCAGCGCAGCCATTCAATTGGACACAGGTGCTAGACTCGCCATCAGGAAGATTGATGTTTCCTTCGCTCCATATCTATCAATTCGGGGTGCACGACACTGTCCGAGCGTCCGCATGCTGTCCATGAATCAGAACGTTTTCATGTCATCAGCTGCCACTTGGCGGCCGTGGGTTCTAGACTCCCCTGATTCCAACGATAACGAAGAGAGGGGAAATAATTACTACCTGATTAAAAAATGGACCAATATGCCTGATTCGGACACAGAGTGGGTGCATGAAACATGCGTCGTCGATCTCGACTGATTTAACCTCCCTGAATCCCTGGTGCTTTGTTCATGACTGAGCAGGCTTGACAGTCTACACCTCGTAACTATTTCAAGTCTTCTCGTGCAAGGTGCTCTGGTTGTACGAGTACTTCTGTATTCGGACACAAGATTTTTCTCTCCAGTTCCAACGATGCTCGCCAACCTGAGGAGGTGCTCCTTTAACCTGAGCCGAGGGTGAGGAAGCTTGAACTGAGGCTGAGCCTGCCTGCATGTGCAAAGGAGCTGGGTCGTTTGCGGCCCCCATATCAGCTCCCAATATTGGCCCCCCGACCTCGGCTACACCTAAAGCACCCGATAGCAAACCCCCTAAGACCTTCGAGGTACCCGTCGTGCGCCCCCTTTCTGGTATCTCTGCCGTCAAGCCCACCCTCCTGACGCTGTCCGGACAGCGACGCTCACGTCAAAATCCGCCTACCACCCCGATCGTTGAGTACAGTCCGCACCTCGACGACTCCCGCGCCAGCATCGGCCTCCCACCCAATCTTGGCCGCGGCCAAAGCTTCGAAGTCGAGATGGTCACCAGCGTGGGAGACGTCGAGAAGACCACGCCAGAAAGAGTTGGCCTTCCCAAATCCAATCACACTCATCAAGACAAAGACGTAGAGGCGAAAATGCCGCCCAGCCAGGCCGGCGTGGGCCAGACCCACGGCGAATTTGTCTAGCCGCCACGCCGCGTCCCGTCCAAACGCTCCACCGCCTCTCTCCGCTCTGCAACCTACAGCTACACCACCAACGATACCGCCACAATCAGCTGACGGCACCCTCGATGACCAGGCCGACAGCGTCGCCGAAGAGCTCGCCTGGGGTCCTTCCTACCCGTGCTTTCCCCACCGCAACCCACACGTCCCACGCAACTCCCCCGAATATTGACACCACACGCATCACCTTCTCCAACCTGTACCCTGAAATCCTCGACCCTTCGCTGCCCGAACAGGAATTCCGCCGTCTGCTCTAGCACGTCAACGACTCTGTCGTCGCCGCCTACGACCCTTTTAATGCATCCAACTGGCTCGATAGCTTACTAGGCGTCTTGGCCGGCTGGCTGTGGGAAGACTTGTGACCTGGCGGCGTGAGGGAAAAGCTCAGGGCGTTGGAGGACTGGCTCGCACGCTGGAACCGCGACGGTGGAGCACGAGATGGAATTGTGATTTTTCTCTTGCGCAGGACCGCGTACATGAGTTTGGATATCCAGATGCCAGATCCGCAGGTCAGGGTGCTAGGTGAGGGCGATACGGGTGATGAGTCGGCTTACGAGAGATGGCGGAGAATGATTGTTGGTGTGAGGGAGTAGATTCCTCGTCTATGTGGGTGGCATGGTACTCCAGTATGGAATTCGAGTACGAGTTTCGAGCATTGCGACGGCGTCGTGGAAATTGAGGTCAAGAATGAGCTGGAGTTTGAGATCGGATTCTGCAAAGTAGGGGATTGGGTTCTGAACATCCAGGGTACATTCGTTCACTTCGGCCATTCTATAACTTCTGTTAATTTCATTCCACCAAAACCGTTGATGAGGCATATGTCAGCTACTTGTGATCGATCACTTTGGTCTGACCAGTTCCTGTTTTCTGTCTAACTAGCTTGTAGCCTTTCTTATTTCATTCCATCGTCCATGCTTTGCACTCTGCCTAGGTATTCCGACTCGACTTTATCCCACCACCACCACCTTCAGTATTCACTGCAACCAACTCTTAAGAATCTGTTAAGAGGTGTTTCATCTCATCAGCACTGTGGTTGACGGGGCGTTCCGTCTACTGCGTCTCTATCTCTCCCACACCGTTCTCTTCGACTAACTAGGCCCTAAGTACCCATTTCGTTACATCGTATATTCGACGTCCCTTAGCTGCTCATCTCTACTCGACTCCATGCCACCACAAGTCTTTTTTTTCTTTTCGATTCTACTACCTAGTTACTCTGTCTGTATCATCTCTTCTCTTTTTTACCACGTCGACTCTATCCCTTGCATCCTGTTCACGGGTCTTGGCAATTCATCTCTTTATCTGTCAGTCTGTTCTCCTAAAGGGTAATC
>JAABUK010004663.1_pt1 | contig 22052 bp, 22 predicted proteins | sample 5559141 | NCBI WGS metagenome assembly JAABUK01 (sample SAMN10711869, study PRJNA513367) | rock metagenome | isolation source: Antarctica rocks | place: Antarctica: Victoria Land, Pudding Butte nord | collected 2016-01-03
CTTCCCCTTTGCCTCCCCCTTCGCGTCTCCCTTTGTGTTCCCCCTTGCCTTCCCCTTCCCCTTTGCCTTTCCCTTTGCCTTCACTTCCTGTGTCAAGCCGACTGGGTCTGGCCCATGATGGTCAATTCCCAAATAATATGTTGAGCCCAAGCTAGGCGCTCTGTGAAGCCCTTTTTGCTGTCCCAGGTATTGTCAACAGCTCAGAATTGTCATCCTTCTTTCATGGCTTGATTGCATTGAGTGGTGACAGACCCATCAGAGCTTTGGTAGACTCTGATGCTAATGACTCTCACATGAGCTTTGAACCGCCATACAAGCGAGTGGTGCAGAGCCAATGCAGCAGTGATTGGCGCCGATGTGTAACAGCACTCTGGTTGGTATGTCCACGCTCAGTGCAACCAAGCCATCGTTACATGCCAGTTTGGATGAATGTATTATGTTGGAGCGGCATGGCACTAGCCTGTTAACAAGGGTGCAGAAAGATAGCATGCCAGCTTGAGCCAAATGCTACTGGAGAGGTTGTTTGTTTTGCAGCTTACACATGTTCAGTGATGGGGGCTTACTGTGTTGCTCTCATGCTAGCGCTACAGATGCTTGTCAGCTGCAGCCACTGCTGACTGGCTGATGCCTTCTGCTCTAGTTATATGCAAGCTTGTACTTTAGTGTGCAGATAAAACCCTGCTGGTGGCAGGGCTCCTGTTGCACATTAAGGTATAAGCCTGAATAGGACCAAGGCAGACAGCAATTGCCAGTCAGCAGCAGCAGCAAGTAGCATTTCACACAAAGACAGAGAGACCATGACTTGATGAGGTGGAATCTGGCCTTGACTTCACCTAAAACATGTCATCAGCAGCGCCGACTCTGCCTTTGTGATTTCACGTGGGTGAGTCATCCTGCATACACTTGGCCTGTGTTGCAGCATGTTTTGCAGGCTGACCATCATCATCCCCTGGCTCATTGCTCACAACCCTGCGGCTTTGAGCATCTCAGGCTTGGGTCTTGACACCATCATTCTCAAGATGGCTTTCGAGTGTTACTCACCTTCATTCATGCAGAGCTTCCCTCTGCCTACTGGGAAGCTCTGCATGATTCAAGGTGAGTAGCGCTTGAAAGCTATCTATGACAAATCATGCTGATTTTGCATATGATGTGAAGGCTGTTTGGACATGGCTTGTTGGGTAACACAGCTTGGGCTTGTCCAGGCTCACCTGCAAGTGAAAGTATGTGCAATATCAGCATCCAGTCACCATGCATTCATACATGTTAACATGCTTTGTAACTGTTGATCATCCACTTGGGTTTACACATCAGACAGTTGGCTTGTGTACTCACCCTGATCTTTGCACCGCAGGCTCATCGTCAGAAGTGCATGGGACGACCTGCCACCTGCACTGTGGCATACCAAGGCCAACCAATCTCCTAAACGGCAGACATTTCACAGCCACGAATCTGCAGACAGCCCAACATGGCTTTGGCCTGTGGACTGAGAGTGGCCTTGCTGGACCTGAGGCCATTCTTACACTTCCACCTGCTGCTCAAGCCACTTCAATGGTGAGGCCCATCAGCTCATGCTGAATTCTTAGCACTGTGTATCTGCGCTGCATCAAATGTCAACAAGCTGTAGAGTATCAACTTGTGCTGGCTTGTCGGCAGCTGCATTTGCTGGGCAATCTGCAGACACGTGCACTACTGTAGGTTACTCAACGCAGGCAGTCTGCCCATATTGCATGGCATGGACATGAGTACAGGACTGCTCAAAAGGCCCTTGGCATGACATGCAGCGGCCTTGCTGGACCTGAGGCCATTCTCACACTTCCACCTGCTGCTTTGTCCACTCGAGACCCATTGAGGGGTCCCACCTTTTCAAGTGGAGGAAGAAGCAGGTACAAGTGTGATGATGGCCTCAGGCCCAGCAAGGCCGTCAGATCAGAGCCATGATAGGCTGTCTGCAGATTCAACGGTGGGTTGTTGACTTGTGTGGGCTTGTTGACACCTGTGTTTGCTGAACAACCTGCACACATGAGCATTACTGCAGGTTGCTTGGCTACCTGTTTTGCAAAGCATGGAGACAGGTGCAGGGGAGTTCATCATACCTTGTGACTGTAATGCAGGCTTTCAAGTAATAGTTGTGCATGTGGCTGGTCTTGGCACAGGTATTTCTTGGAAGCCTGCATACCAATCCAAGAGTCTTCTCAGCTCCCCTGCACCTGTGTCCATGCTATGCAAAACAGGCAGCCAAGCAACCTGCACTTGTGCTCATTTCGACCGACTGTGAAGCTCTGCATGATTGAGTAACACTCAAAACCTATCTATGACAAATAAGGCTAATTTTGCACTGGATGATGTGAAGGCTGTTTGGACATGGCTTGTTGGGCACCGTAGTTTGGGCTTTTCCAGACTCTCCTGCAAATAAAAGGGCGTGCAATGTCAGCATCCAGTCACCATGCAGTTATGTCATGTTCACATGTTTTGCCATTGTTGATCATCCACCTGGGTCTCCAGATCAGACAGATGCATTCTGTACCCACCCTGATCTTTGCACTGCAGCTCATCAGGAGTGCATGGGTTCAACTGCCACCTGCACTGTGGCATACCAGCGGCAACCAATCTTCTCCTTGACAGCACAGCCACAAGTCTGCAGACAGCCCATCATGGCTGTGACTTGTGGGCTGGCAGCGGCCTTGCTGGACCAGATGCCATTCTCGCATTTCCACCTGCTGCTTTACCCACTTCCAAAGGTCAGACGCATCAGCTCATGCTGATGTTGCTTATGCAGCTCCGAGCTGGCTTGAGATCAGGCTTGCGAGATGCTGGGTTCTTAGCTGTGCAAATCTGTTCTGCTCTGAATGTCAACAAGATGTAGATTTTTGACTTACTTTGGCTTTTGACATCTGTTTTAGCTGGAAAATCTGCAGATATGAGCACAGATACATGTTGCTTGGCTGCCTATACTGCATAGCACACGGGGCAGACCTGTTCACAAAGCCTTTGAAATGACATGCAGGCTGTTCAGAGTACAGTGTGCACGGCCACAGGCACAGTGGCGCAGCAGTGGCAGTCCACGCAAGCTCATCCTCAAGCAACACCTGTGGCACCCTACCTCTGCCTTTGCTCGTCTACGACAGCAAGCCTTGCAGCAGCACAGCTATCCAGTCATCAATGATGAAGAAGCCCCCCTTGCTTGGGCTTTCTTGCAACAGTGAGCAACCATCACCTTTGCTTGCTGCCTGCTTGTGCCATGGCATTGTGGCATTGTCGCCAGCGTAACCTTACTCAAGCGTGCCATGTACGTTATGTATGGCTGTAAAGTAAACACACAGAAGCAGCCTGAATTTTTCTCCTCATGCATCAAGTAATTTGTGATGAGATGTGCGTGATGTGCAGGTGTTTACATGAATGTGCAAGGACCGATCTGCCACATGCACAGTGGCACACCACGGACCATCCTGTATACCGTTCCAGTGTTCAGAACTGTATAGAGGATGGTCCTTGGTGTGCCACTAATGGCATGTCACTGGGCAATGGTAACCAGACAAAGCCTAGCGCTGTCAGCTCTTTGGCGGCTCCTGCTGGCATGTGTGACTTCCCACAACGTGAGTCATTTCACACTTGCTGTCAGTAGCTCTGTCTTTCTGTGTGTCTGATTTATGGTTTTGTCTAATCTTGCAAAACAGGCATACAGTTGTCTGCCTGTCTGTCTGTCTGTCTGTCTGTCTGTCTGTCTGGCTGTCTGTCTGTCTGTCTGTCTGTCTGTCTGTGTTGACATCACCCAAATCTTTGAAATGGACATGACGATCTAGGCTGTGTGTCCCTGCAGACTGCTTTCTTCTGTGCACGCAAGTAGTACCCAACACCACAGCCACTGCCCCTTGTTCCGATATGCTCTTGGAAAGATGCCTACACTGCTCTCTGGGTTGCGCTCTTCATCATCATCATCATTGTCATCATCACGCTGGCGATGTTACTAAAGTCTGGTAAGCCGCCTGTCCTTGTACTTTAATTGCCTCTTGTGTGCCATTCCTTGTATACATTTTGCACCGTATTGTCACCATCAAGTGACATGACATTGTTACTCGTGCTGTGCTCAGCTCTGCCACACATGTACATAAGCAATCAAGCTAGGAAACTGCCTGGTTCATTCACTGCAGTTGTCCTCGCCCGCACCATTGTGAGCTCAGCCTGGAAGGAGCTGTCCCCAGTCTTTGCCAGCCTGCTTGCCTTAGCGGACATTGTATTTGGCTTAGTGGACTCTGTATTTGGCTTAGTGGACAGTGTATTTGGCTTTCTCCAGATCCAGCAGTGATACTCTGTGCAGTCAGGTGCCTTCCCATCAGCCACCTGGCTTGCACAGAGGATCACGGCTGGCTCTCATCGCCCTGGCTGCTGCAAGGCAGACCCTTTTGTGGAAGAGCACAGGGTCTGCAGCTTGGCGCCACTCAGCCCTCTATTATTGAGCCCAGTCTGGCCACGCTCACTTGGAACATCAAGTACGATATCCACGCTGTGAACTCACCACATGGAGACTGGACAAGCACACCATGATCTGATCTGATGGTGCACACATTGATGTCCGCGTGGAGATCGATGTGTGCTCCATAACATCAGATCATGGTGTGCTTGTTGAGTCTCCACTTTTTGTCTGCACAGTCACGGCTGCAGCAAGAGGCTCATGCCTCAGGCCACACCCAACTCGTCTTCCATGCCTTACACACCAGCATCAGGCCAGCGCAAGCACCCTGTGCAGCCATTTGTATGTTCTCTATGCTACATCAGAACTCTGCATCTGAGCAGCTGCTCTTGTCTCACCACAGTTTGGCTGTGGGCAGCAGCATATACCTGCACAGGGACCAATTGCATGGGCCTTCTGCTGACCTCTTGTGGTCCCAGACCACAAGGCTTACCTCTGATGCCCTGCCAGCCTAAATTACTGTACTGAGGGCTTTGCATGCCAACACCTATGCAATTCATGAAGATACCCCCATTGTGTCACAAAGACACAATGTGGGTGTCTTCTTGAAGTGCATAGGTGTTGGCATGCAAAGACACCCCCATTGTGGCAAAGAGGAACAGCACCAGGGACACTGCTGACCTCAACCAAAGTAAGAGATGATGTTGCACAGTGCAAGTCATATGACATCACTAGTCTACTTGGCACTTGCTGTTTATAGTCACCTCCCGGCTGCTCTTTAGACCAGACTCGGCCTGCCAGCTTATGCTGCAGTTCGTCGCGGTTGAGCAGTACCCCTTGCTGCGTCACCAACACTTGGCTCCTCTGTACAAGCCTGACATAGTACTTGATTTCTACAGGTGTCCACCTCAATCTACAACTTGCTGCCAGGTTGTGTACTCAGATCATTCCAGACTTGAGCCTGGACATCACCACCACAGCTTTGCGCACAGTAGAGCTTGGTAGCTTCAAGGTGAGCAGCCTTCCAAACCCTTCTGTGGTCAAGCACCACATCTTTTGGTATGAAACGATATGCTCTCAGCAGTGGGTGTCTGCTCTACTATGAGTGTCAACAACTTGTAGATCAACTGCCCAGTCTGTTAGCAGCTGCTTTTGCTGGCCATGTGCGCATTGAGCACTTGAGCATCCCAGAACCTCAACACAATGCACTGATATGCTTTGCAGTTCTTGATCGTCTTCAACGTAGGTTGACCCACCACAAACAGATGAATTGTGTCTTCAGCTGGAGTTCTGCACTGTAGGTCCAAGGGCTGTTTGGGTTACACCACAGGGCGGCAGACAGGGCGACTCATGAAGTGCATTCAGCTCAGCTCTACGTGTTTCGCCCCTGGCCTGAGTTGCTTCAGCTGAACATCACAGCGTCCACTATTTAGCAGCTGTGCATGTATGTACTGCACCGCATGATTATGATAATCACAGGTGCAATGCATAGCAGAGCTTGCTGCTGCGACATGAAACAACAGCATTGCTCACAAACTCATATGTATGACTCAGTCCACTTCCGGAATTTCTGACCTGAGCATCTAAACTTTAACTTGGCAAACATACGTTGATCTTGGTGTGCGAGCTGCAGTGCAGCTTGAGGTTGCTCAGCAATAGATCATAAATATCATGATTGACTATACTAGTACTGTATTAACCAGTCCATTGCTCATAGGAAGCAGGACAGCACACACTTCAACCCATCTCCATCAGGAGACTACAATGCATCACAGCAATTCAAATCTTACTTCATGGTCATGCTGTACAAAGAGTCGTACTTAGTTTATAAACTAATTAGTTGTCAATGCATGTGGTCAAGCCTGCGCACTAGGTCAGGCCTCATCCGCAATGTGCCTGTCAAAGGGCACCGCACCACTCCTGGCCTTTTCCATGCAGGGAGCATGAGCGGGCATGGGTACAGCCTGGGCCGGGGCCTTGGCGCCCTGCCCCTAAACCAGCTGGGGTAGCGAAAGTCTGCCTTGCAGGCCTTCAACTGTTTCTGCATCCAGAATGGACACCAGATGTCACAAATGCATACTCTTATTAGCATTGCCACGCTCTACCAGTTGTTGACAGACAGCATCAGGAGGGCAGTGTGTCAAAGAAACGTCAACAATGCAGCCGTATCAAGAACCTCTGTGTTGCGCTGTTGGGAACGCTGATAACAAATGCAGAGCTCACACAAGGCATGCAGCTTGGGCGTTGAGCAGAATGAGCTGCCACAAGACATGCAGCAACAATACAAGACTTGTTCATTGGTGGTGATCCTGATCGGCGTATGCAGCGCAAGCAAGCAGTCTACGCAGCAGATGGACACAAACCATCACATCGACAAAGCATGTAGGCATAAGCAGCCATCAAAATTGAACTCACGATTGAGTCCTCCAGGCTCAACCACTCAGAGGCTGCAGGGACTGCTGCAGCAGCAGCACTGCTTGTTGCTGTCACAGCAGTAGCCACTCCACTGTCCCTCATCCTGTTCTGCAGCTGGGCAGGCACCTGTGCAGCGTACTGAACGGTTGGCTAAGCAACGGAACATACAGGTAGCAGCAGGACATGTTGTGTAGGTTTTGCCTCTTCACACACACCTTTGCAGCAGCTGCACAGCCATGTATCATGCAAAAGTTTTGCACCTGTTATGATTACACACAAATTGAATCCAGGCAGCTATCAACCAGGCTCGTGCATGCTGATGGACAAGAGGCTGTACTGTATCATGTGCCTGTGATGTTGGTGACACATATCATCCATGTAACATGATATCATTACTCTTGGTATCAATACGCTGATATTGTCATATAAATATGACTGACTGTGAGCTACATCATATTCATCACAGCATGTACTGATTTACATACGTATGAGTGATTGTGAGCTAAATCATATGCATCACAGCATGTACTGGCTTACAGCTGATGCAGAATCAGCACAGCTACCACGCAACAGCAACAGCTTCAGGCAAGCAGAGACCTGCAGAGGTTTTGTTTATTGATGGTGATCAGTGGAATCCAAGGGCGCTTGCACCACAAGTCATCATGCAGCTGGCATGCAATATGCACCACTACACCACACCACGGGCAGCATGCTCAACACTCAGCCATACTGTCAGGATACATGCTGACAATTATATGCAAAGCAATGCAGCCAGGCTTACAGTCAGGACTCCGCGGCTGGTGCCGATCTCCATCCCTCTGTGGACGCCAGTTGTCAGCTTTGCCAGCTTTGTGCCAGATGCCAGCTTTGCCAGCTTCAGTCCTGGGATGCGGCAAAAGCAACCTGAAACGCAAAGACAAAATAGTGAGAGACACGCCAATACATTGCACAACATGCGGCACACCAGAATTTAGCTTCAGCTGACTACTTCCAGCCTGTTGTCATGGAAGACAGCATTCAGGGTCGGCTCAGATACATACTTGGCTGTTCATTGACTCAATTCAACAGGTTTGTTTGTCCCGCACAAACTTACCTCATCATGAGCTGGAAAGCCTTTTCATTATTGTTATTATTTACTATCATTATTATCATCATCATCATCATTATTATAATTGTTGTTGTTGTTGTTATCGTTATCATCATCATTATTGTAATTATAGTTGTTGTTATTATCATTGTTATTACTATTCTCTCTCTGACGTCAGGTAGGCACATTGTAGCTCAGGTGTGGACCAAGCGTTCTGCTTCCCTATGTACGGGTGAGTGTGCACGCACATGGCAGAGCTAAGCACACAATGACCAACAATGTCTTGTTGCTCAATGATGACAATTTTGTCCGATATAACACGGTAGCAATGACACAAGAGACGCGATTGAAGCGCAAGGACATACGGCTTACCAGGCTTTTGCACTACCAGCAGCATCACGTGAAGGGTAAAGCTGATGAAGAGCACAACCACCCACAGAGAAGGGGTGGCATCTTCCTCCAGCAGCTCAGGCATTGTTGGTGGAGTGAGCATCACGGGGTTTTGCTGCAATACATCAGGATGCAGGGCCACTGCTGTGGTGTGAAGTACCACTTGCATCCACACATAAGGGCTATCTGCAGGAACACACGGCCCAGATCAACATTGCAGGCACGTCACATTTCAGTCCCTTGCAGAGGTATGGGTGATGACACACACACACACACGCGTATGAACACACACACACACACAGACAGACACATGCCTATGCAAATACTCATGCACAGTGATTGCAAGAACAGACAAAGCCAACAATCAGACACACAGAAAGGCAAAGCAGCTGACCAAAACTGTGAAGCGACTCACCATATAGGATGCTGCATGTGCCATTGGGGGCTGCCAAAGTGTTGACAACGTCAGGCATCATCTGGTTGCAAATGCCCAGGGAAGTGTTCAGAATGGCAAAAGGAATTGTCCTTGGTGCGCCACCGTGCATGTGGCGGATCAATTCTTGCACTGTGAGGTATATACCTGCAAGTCACGCAATTTCCCGAAACAAATCAACGCATGCATGAGGAGGGAGGCAGCTGCTTGTATGCATGACCTGCATGGCAAGCTTTGGGGGGAGACATGCTGGAGACAATGCCAGGGTGCAGGGGCACAAGCAGGCAGCAAAGACAGCTGATGGTTCCTCACCGTTTGAGAGAAAGCCTAGAGTGGTGGAAGCTTTCTCATCGTTGATGTCTTGTATGGTCGTCCTGCTGTTGGAAGGGTTGCTGTCGGAGGCAAGCAAGGGCATAAACAGGATGCCACAGCTTGGGGAGACTGCCATTGGTGCGCCACTGTGCATGTGGCTGGTCAGTCTGAGCACGGGTAGTTCTGAGAAGCCTACATAACAATCCAAAGGTCTGTTCAACTCCCCTGCACCTGTGTCCATGCTATGGCACAAGCAGGCAGCAATGAAAGGTGATGGTTGCTCACCGTTTGAAAGAAAGCCCTGAACAAAGGGAGGTTGGAAGAGAGCACACGTCAGAGGGCTTTCAAAAAGTAATTGTGTCAAGACTGACCAGCCACATGCACAGCGGCGCACCACCGGCAATCCACCCAAATCACATCTGCCGCGTCATGCTTATGCTCTTACCCCTGCCTGACAGCACGCCTCGCAACAGGACGACCATTCTGTCAGGAAGGGGCAAGAGCATAAGCATGACGCCACAGGTGTGGTTTGGGTGGACTGCCAGTGGTGCGCCACTGTGCATGTGGCTGGTCAGTCTCGGCACAAGTATCTGCACAACAATCCAAAGGTCTTGCCAACTCCCTTGCACCTGTGGTCATGCTATGCAAAACAGGCAGCAAAGCAACTTACAGTAGTGTCCATGTGTGCAGATTGTTCAGCAAATGCAGCTGTCAACAATCCCACACAAGTCAACAACCCACTGCCTGTTGAGATTCACAGCAGAGCACATACATGTGCTCACACTGCTGAGAACACATCAACTCCCAAAGCCTGAACCCAAGCAGTCATGTTGTCTTGCAGCTGCACAGGCGGCATCAAGCAGACAATCAACATGGGCTGATGGGTCTCACCTTCTAGAATGAGTAGAGCGGAAGATGGGAGTCTGAGGATGGCCTCAGGTCCAGCAAGGAAGCTGCCAGCCCACACGTCACAGCCATGTTGGGCTGTCTGCAGATGTGTGGCTGTGCCGTTAAGAAGGAACGTGGTTGCCCTTGGTACGCCACAGTGCAGGTGGCAGGTCAATCTGTCGTGCACTTCTGATGATGAGCCTGCAGTGCAAAAGTCAAGCTGAGTACAAACCCCATCTGACTGGTCTGGAAGCCCATGTGAACGATCAAAAGAGGCAAAGAGTGTCAACATGACATGGCTGCACGGTGACTGGATGCTGACATTGCATAAAGTTACAGATCTGCAGATGAGTCTGGGACAGCCCAAGCTACGTTGACCAACAAGCAATGCCCAAACAGCTTCCACAACATCCAGCGCAAAGTCAGCATTTGTTGTACATAGCTTTCAAGCGGTACTCACCTTCAATTATTAAGTATTAAGTATAATCCACAGCAGGCAGAGCTGAAATGATGGTGTCGAGACACAAACCTGAGTTAATGAAGGTTACAGGCCAGGAGACATTGTTGATAGTGTTGTCCCACAAGGTGGAGCCCCTTGATGTGCCATTGTGCTGATGGCAGGGCAACTTTTGCACGGTCTGTAATGAGCCTGCAAGAGTCAGTGCACAGGCAAGATGAGGACAAGCAGAGCTTGGGCAATGAGCCAGAAGCAATGGCAATGAGCTGCTGCAGAGGAAAGAAAACAATGCAACAACATGCGCTGATCTCGAAGAGCGACCCTGACAACACAACATGACAAGATAGATATGCTAACAAACTTGCGCTTTGAAACAAGTTTGAAAGGTGTCACATTTTCACATGAAGACACACTTGACAGCTGCATTGTGACCACAGGACGTTCTCGTGTGTCAGTTTATATGTTGCAGCTGCGCAGTCTGTCTGAGTGTCCAATTTTGTGATTGACACATGCACAGAAAGCCTAAGGGAGATGCAATCTCAAATCTGCACTGATCTTACAGGCTCAACTATGTATGTGCACAGGGGTCAAAGAAGTCGCACCACTGCGAGTGGCGTTGGAGAACTTGTAACGTCTCTGGACCAAGGGTGTTGAAGTCTGCTTGATGACGTCCAAAGCTGGCAGGGCAAGGAAAGGGCGCATGCGCATTGGGACTGGCACAGCTGTTGCTGTGCTGTAGGGGACACTTTTCATTTCGTAAAGGTGGGCACCTATACAAACTAATCAATATGTCAGCCTACTATGGACCAGCCATGTATCGCTAACGCAGCAAGGGGTGCTTCTCAAGTGTAATGAACCTGCAACATAAGCTGCCAGAGTCTGGTCTACACGGCAAATAGATGGCAAGTGACAAACAGCAAGCACCATGTAGATGAGTGATGACATATGACTTGCGTTTTGCGACGTCAGCCCTTACTTGAATGAAGGTCAGCAGCGTCCCTGCTGCTGTTGCTCTGTGCCACATTGGGGGTGATTTTATGGAGCGCATAGGTGTCGGCGTGTAAAGCCCTCAGTACAGTAGTTTGGGCTGGCAGGGCAGCAGAGGCAATTTTACTGGTCTGACACCACAAGAAGTCAGCAGGCGGCCCATGCACCTGGTATATGCTGCTGCCCACAGCCACATCACGGTGAGATGAGAACAGCTGCTCAGGCACAGAGTTCTGATGTGACGTAGTGAGACTCAGTGGAGATTGGAGAAGTCTAGTCACCAATGAAGCTTGACGTCTTAGGAACAGGCAACTGGCTGCGTAGGAAGCCTGCGCTCGCCTGATGCTGGTATCTAAGCTAAGCAAGGCAAGTTCATCCAGGCCTGAGGCATGAACCTCTTGCTGCAGCTGTAACTGAGCTGACGCAAAGTGAAGATTGGTCAGGTACACAAGGATTTGCTCTGATGGTGCGCACATCACCACGTGGACAGTGTTCTTGTTGAACACGTCCAGACTGGGCTCGAAAGTAAAGAGAGGGCTGAGTGGCGTTAAGCTGCAGACCCTGTGCTCTTCGGCAGAACGGTCTGCCTTGTTGCAGTCAGGGTGGTAAGAACAGGCAGTGATTCCCTGTGCGGTGAAGGCAGCTGATGGCAAGCCATATTCACTGTCCACTGAGCCAAGCAGGCTAGCAAAGACTGGAGACAGCTGCTTCCAGGCTGAGCTGATGATGGTGGGGGCAAGGACCATTGCGTCTTGCTGCTGGCTGCTGCTGCTGTCTGTCTGGGGTGTGTACATGGGGCTCGGAGACATCGCCAAGAAGTCTGCCCGGGGTGTGTACAAGAGACTCGGCAAGAAGTCGTGATGTGCCCCGTTGCGGACCTGGCGAAAGCCAGCACCAAGCCAAGGAGTGAGTGGCGAGTGGGTCTCCACGCGGGCAAGGAAAATAGGCTCCCGAACGTTCCACTCAGGCGGGATGACGAAAGAAGAGTCTTCGGGGAGGTTGGCAAGAGAAGGGTGCTGACTGTGAAGGACAAAAGCCAAGCAGAACGTTGGCACGACGACAAACCACGCCAACCAGGTGGTCAACCGCCACCGGGAAGGTGATCCAAAGCAGGGTTTGCCAAAATTTTGCCAGACAGCGGCGAAATAGCTTGTGCCAACGAAAGCCACAAAAGACACTGCAGCATAGAAAGTCGCAGTAAGTCAGGGTACACGAGATCTTGACCAGTGGCGCTGCCAGCCCTGGATGCACGAAGATACATTGAATACTCACTTGTCAATAAAGCAACCAGCACTTCTAACGCCCCAAGGTCAAAGTGCTCTGTCCAGTAGAGAGTCATCAGAAAAGCAGTTGCTACCGTCAGCACAACCCAAACGGCGCTGCCCATGATTGCAGGCGTCGTAAAGCAAACTGTGAGGGGGCAGATGAAGACTGTGTGCTTGCTGGTTGCCCGATGTGATGAACGCGCTTCAACAATGAATATCACCCTGAATTTCACCTGCTGAGAAATGCGAGAAGACCCTCGTTAATTATATATGTACACCCTACGCACTCCGTGTCAATAGGCAGCGACGCATGGCTCTGGAGCGAACCACATCCAACGATTGGCAACAGCGCCACAACACCAGCTGTTGGTAATCATACCAGCGCTCTTGTGGACGGGGAAAATTGCAGTCGCGCGTCTTTTGGTATCACACGCGAGCACCATGTGGTGTCAACGTTGCATGTGCATGACACAGCTTTCAGGTTTGACCCTAAACTGTTGATGTATGGCATGACCACCAGCAGCAGGCTTTGTTCATCCACAGCTTACATGTCTCCACAAGTTTTGGTGGACAAAAGGCGTGAACTTACTTCGTGCAGTGGTGGCGGACTCACCCTGTTGGCTCGGGTTCATGTCTTAGGCAGCAGTTTGAGTGCTTTCAGACAGCCTCCAGTCCCACAATCTTCAGTATATACCGGCTCCAGTAAGGGCTGTCTTTTCTCATGTTGTCTACCCTCTGACCAGATTGGCATCTATCTGGCCAGCCTCAGCCTCAACATGCAGCAAGTATCCCTGCGCCAAGCAGAGTATGCATATGCAATTAGCGCGCTCAAGTTTGCTGGCCTGGACAGCATCATCAGACAGGCACAAGCTGTTTATGTTGCTCAGTGGCCCTGTGTCTGGAGGAAACTGTGCAGCATAAAGAGCTTGTGAAGGTCTTCACGGCACCCCCCAACAGCGCTAGAGCCACGCCCCACCAGCAACCACCCAGCATATTCAGCCTAGTCTTTACCAGCATCTGCAGTAGCCTTTCTTCCACTCAGGTCAGACTGCAAGCTCGGCCACTTCTATTGGCAGGCTGTCTGCAAATTCAGTGGCTTTGAGAGGTAGCAACACTTCTACCATCATCCTGGAGCAAGTACATTACCCCAAGGGGCAAGTCTGCACCACAGAGGCAGATTAACCAGCGCCATGCAGTTCTGCCGTGCCGTGTCTGGTTCCAGTCACTTTCACTGACGACGATACTTTGGGTGGTCCTGTAAGCATGCCTGAGCACTCATGTCACCCATGTGCCATGTTGTAACATGCTGAAAACAAGTGTATGCCTTGCTGTGGTTGCCATTGGTGTTTTCACTATCTGCGTATCAAGTCTTGCCTTGTTGCGCTCATAGGTGTATACAAAAGACTGTTCTTTGTCTATAACACTCTTATCATCATGACTTCCTGGCGTATTGTTCCAACCCCCTCCTCCTCCCGTGGGGCAATATCCACATCCCCTGGCTCTTAGTTCACAACCCTATTGTCTTGCATCCCAGCTCTACTAGACCTCAACCCATGTCTGCACTGATTCTGCAGGCTCGCCTATGAATGTGCACAAGGTGCCCCTGCCTTCAGCACCAAAGCATATCAGCAGGCTCCACCTCACCTGCTCAAGACAGCACCATACCTGCATCTTGCCAATGTTCTGATGTTCAAGTCTCAAACATGACATTGGACATCAACACAGGCGCAGTTGCAACATTGCCATCAACACTAGACATCACGACAACTACATTGACACAAGAAGTCTTGGGTTGATGTAACTGTTGCAACTACGCCTGTGCTGAAGTCCAATGTCATGTTTGAGACTTGAACACCAGGACACTGGGAAGATGCAGACAGGGTGCTGTCTTGGGCAGGTGAGGTGGAGCCCTTTGGTCTGCCATTGTGCTGCGGGCAGGGCTCCTGTTGCACAATCATAGGTGGGCCTGCAGAACCAGTGCAAACATGGGTTGAGGTCAAGTAGAGCTCAGGCAGGAAGGGGGGGCAAGAGGCGGGGGGGGAGGTGGAAAAGTGGCTCAGGGGGTGATGAAGAATGAAAGTACTGACATCTTGTGATTACCACTTAGCTGGTAAACATGTCTTCTCTGCACTACATCACACCTCTCAGACTGACAAGTGCCCAAGCCCAAGTATGCTATTCTCTTGAAGGCCGGTTGTCCTGTTGTGGTGTGCTCTTACGGTCAGCACATGTTTGGTTGTCTTCACTCCTCTGCAGCATCGCGTTGCCACTGTCTCTGGCTCATACTTCAAGCTCTACCCAGCCTCACCTTACCTCTGCACTGACTCTTGCAGGCTCATCAATGACATGCAACAGGAGCCCCGCCATCACCACAATGGCACATCAATGGGCTCCACCTTGAACAACACCAGTCACAATGTCCAGATTGCTCCCAGGTTATACTCATAACATACCAGGCTTTGATGATGATGTCAAGTCTAAGATGTTGAGAGTGTAGGTGAGTGCGCTTTCAAAGCAATCTGGGGTCAAGCACCAGACCCTTAATTGGGAATTGAGCTGTTCTCAGCAGTGCGCATCTGCTCTGCTTTGAAAGTCAACAAGCTGTAGATCATCAACTTGTGTTGCTTGGCTTGTTGGCAGCTGCTTGTGCTGATATGTGCACAAGTGCAGGTTACTCAACTGCCAGTGTTGCATGGCCAGCACACGAGTACAGGAATGCTGAAAATGCCCTTGACATGACATGCAGGCTGTACAGAACTCAGTGTGCAGAGACTGACCGGCCAAATGCACAGTGGCGCAGCAATGGCAGTCCACTCAGGCTCATCCCAAAGCAACACCTGTGGCGTCCTGCTTCTGCCCTTGCCTGTCTACGACAGCAAGCCTTGCAGCAGGACAAATCACAGCCATCAATGATGAAGGAGCCCCCCTTGCTCTGGGCTTTCCTTGAGTTGGTGAGCAACATTAGTCACAAATGATCCCGTAGTAGAACTTGCCAGCAGTACAGATACCTCAGCCTATTTTATCAGAAAAGGAGCAAATGAGTGTTTGGGGCGCATGACCATTACAGTACAGTAGCTAACTAGGAGCAAGCTACCTGCCATAGCTTTCTATAGGAGTAAGGCCACCTGATTTGACTTACATATAGCCTTACATATAGCCATTCACATCCTTTCATTTTGAATCAGCTAAGGGACACAGGAACCTGAGCCATGCTGCATCATAAGAGACAAGGACAAGGAAGTTTAACAAGCTTGCCACATTCATACAATACTGGTAACATTGACACGAAGGTCCCTTGGACAACAGACCTGCGTAGGTGTCTCAACTGGCCACATTTAACTACCTGACAGCTTGCACACAAAGATGTCAGACATTCATCAGGTGCTGACAACAGCCATGCAAGAAGAAGCATGCAATGCAAGTTGCGACCCATTTTGCTTCTGCGACAGGGAACCAACATCCTTTCCCATCTCTGTGCTTGCAAAACGCCTGCATAGTAGAAATGAGTCAGAAGCAACGTTGCGCATCAGCTGGCTGAAACTCTTCAAGCATAATGGCTTGCCATGCCGTGCAGCATGCACCGTTGACTACAGCTCTTTCCGGTTTGTATGGCAGCTTCAAACGCAGGAGGAGTTGTAGAACAGATTTCGAATGGCAGTCGCATCGCTGTCTTCAGCATGCGAAGCGCGAGGCGTCCGCATGTTGTATGCTCGGCTGTCGGCATCACACCCGCTTGACACGTTGCAAGCAGAATACAGACCACAAGCAGCATATCACCTTGTGCAGAGCCGTTGATGAGGTGCTGACAATCTGAACTCTGCATATATGGCGTGTCAGCGGTCAATATACCACGCTGGCTGCAGGAATCACGAAGTCAACAACAAGAACCCGATCAGCTTTTCGTGAACCCCAAGCAGCAGGTGGTGCCACCTGTAGCAACACTTTGTTTGACAACCGACCATACACAGCTGAATGGGCAGTTTCACTGAAAGTGCAACAAAAGAAGTCTTCAAACCAGAACAGCTCTCATGCAGGATGATGCGCCTGCAAGTCGATGGCAAGTTCCCTGGGGTGCTGGGTGAGCCTCTAGGATACCTGCACAGCAAAGCCACAACATCCACTGCATGCATTCAATGCCATTTTGACTGACAAGCTGTGCCCACGTGCTTAATTAGGAAAGAGGGAATGCAGCATGTACAGCATCGCTTGCATATTGCATTGTAAAGCACACCCTATCAAGATTGCATTGTGCACACAGTGCATGCGCATAGCTCAATACATACATACAGCAGATGCCATGCCAGCCAGGCTAGAGTTTCAACATCTGCTAGTGAATGTGTGCTGCTGATGTTGCAGGCAGGTGACTAGACTCATGCTTCAGATCTGGGCTCTGGAAGCTGTCAGTAAGTCTTCTTACAATGTCGGCCTGCACAAAGATTGATTGACACATTTTGGTCTGATGTTTGTGCTTGCACTATTGCAACAAAACAAACGGTCCCACCCTGGAGTGTTGTTTGCATACCATTCCCACGTGTACATCCCACACTGCCGTAAAAGTCATGCAACCATCTGCCACATGCAAACACCAAGCGACCATCAAGGACTGTAGCCAGGGCAGTTGTTGCTCTCGACTGACTTAACCACACCTCTGGAGTCGTAGCATCATTCAGACATCAGGGTTATGCAGCGACTTGCTTTGCCTTGGCCATGTTGCGATGCACCCTGATGGCAATCAGAGTTCTATACTGACTGCATTTGCAATGATGTTGCAAGTTCAGCTGTGCACCACATGCTGCAGGCGTACCTTTGCTGACTCAGCTGAGGGGGTTAAGCCTGGCAGAGACTTCCATGTCTGACAAAGTAAGCTTCTCTGCTGTCTCAATCATCACATGATGGGATTCATCAAATGTGCCCTGCTCTGCTCTGCCAGCCCTGCCCTGCCCCTGCCCTGCCCCTGCCCTGCCCCTGCCCTGCCCCTGCCCTGCCCCTGCCCTGTTCCTGCCTTACCATGCCCCTGCCCTGCCCTGCCCCTGCCCTGTCCCTGCCTTACCATGCCATCTCCTCTCCTGTCACACACTGTCTTACAGCACATCATGATATCTCTTTCAACCTGCCTGGCCTTCTGGTCCTGGCCTTTGTCAAACTGCCCTTGGGCAAACTCATTTTGCCCTGCCCTCAAATACCTCACTCTGAGCTGCCCTGCCTGCCCCTTGCCCTGCCCTGCCCTGCCACACTGCAACAGCAAGCTCTGCGTGTCCTGTCGAGCTGTGCAGCCAGTGTCTGTTCTCCCCATGTTTGAAATTAATAACTCAATATTCTCCCCACAGGCCATCACAGCAGCAGCTGTACAGTTCTTGAAGCTTCTGGGAGCTGTGCTGGTTGTGCGCCGGGCTCTTGGGCCCTACAAGCCCCTGGCCCCCAACTGGTGGGTAAGCTTCCCTCTCCCATACCTTCTGTCCTGTTGTTGTACCTACAGCAAGCTGATGTGGTTACTATGATGCAGTGTGGCATCTCTTTTCGCCTGCACCCTGGATTTGGCTTACAGAAGTTGCGTTGAAATTACACCATATGTGCGCTGTCCAGGGCACAAAACAGTGCATAGCTGGTGCATAGCTGCAGGTTTTGGTCACAATCGGCTGTTTCTGCTTTGACTGCTATGTTTTCTTCTTTGAGGATGTCAACGAGCACCCAAAGGGGTCTGACTGCTATTGAATGACTTGCATCACTCTTTGCCTGTTTCAGTTTCTGATGAAAGACTGCAATGTAGTTGAATGGGTGAGCTGGCCCCAGTGACTGTAGAATCCTTGCTTGACTGGATTGATCAATTGCTTGATTGCTGGATGGGTTGAGTGAGTGAGTGAGTGAGTGAGTGAGTGAGTGAGTGAGTGAGTGAGTGAGTGAGTGAATGAGTTTGTGTGTGTGTGAGTGAGTGAGTGATTGATTGATCGAATGATTGATGGCTTGCTTGCTTTTGATTGCCAACAGCTACAGCTCAGCACAGCATAATGTAGTCTCAGCCTCACTGCCAGCAGATGCAACACACAACCATCAAGCTGCTGGCTGGTGCAGGTACAAGTACAAGCTGGATGGTGAGGCTGTGGGGTTAGGCATCAGTGGAGGGGTTACAGCCCTGTGCCTCACCCTGCTAACTGCTGCTGTCACTGGTGGTGCTGCTGCTCAAAACACAGGTGGGCTGGACTATTTTCCCCCCGTTTTTTGGGTTAATTGTGATTGGCTGATTGTAGACGGCACACCCCAAAGGTTTCCGGCGTAAACCTACATTCCTGCCAAGGCTAAGGCCCTACCCCATGAGGGGGCATGGGCCGTTGTGTAATTTCTAGACTGCGTATACGTGGTGGTGTCCTAGGTATGTTGATGCTGTTTGCATGTGAGATATGTGTGTGTAAGATTCATATCCAATCTGCAGCTTGATATCTGTGTTTACGGCATGTTCTTGTATGGTATTGGTGTCGGTGGCTATTTACCAGAAGGCTCCAAGCACAATGCTGGAAGTGTCCCATTCTGAAACAGAACATGCAGTGTTGTGTTAACATGTTGAGACTTGATACGTCCTTCTGCTGCATGGGGTTGCTGCATGGGATTGCACCAAAATTGGTTCCCAGGGATGACACAGGTGCTAATTCGTTCCCAGGGATGGCACAGGTGCTAATTCGTTCCCAGGGATGGCACAGGTGCTAATTGGTTCCCAGGGATGGCACAGGTGCTCATTGAGGATGGCTGTAGGTGTAGCAGTGAGGTGTTGTTTTTGATCCCTGGAGCAACCACACTTGCCTTGCATGTACCTAGCTCATCACAAGACAGAAAGCGTTTACCCTTTTGTTTCACCACAACAAATTTTGGCTTTTATCATAGTAAACATGATTGTTATCATTGGTACTCTTATCATTGTTTATTACTGTCATTATCATTATTATTTTTAATTGTTGTTATTATTATCATTATTATTATTATCATTATCACTATCATTATCATTATCATTATCACTGTCATAATTATTGTCGTCTTGCCCCAGCTGACTAGACGCTCAAGGCTTCAAGACGTGTACAATTCTGTCAGCTTATTCCCATTGCCTCCTGCGCTCATGAACAGGTGATGCTGATGACAACAGACCTGTTCTCATGCCGAGCAGGTATAGTGAAGACGCTATTTGGAGATGGACAAACAAGCACAGTTGCAGCCATAGCAGCAGCTAGCGTCATCGGCGCTCCTCTTCTTGAGGAGTTCACCTACAGAGGCTTCCTTCTGCCTTCCTTAACCAGATGGTTACCCACCCCAGCTGCGGTGAGTCACACCGTTTACAATTTCTGTTTAGTGAGAAACATTTAGTATTACAGATCTTGCCACAGCCTGTTGTTATTCAGAATGCCTGCTGACATGTGTTGCAGTGACAGTTTCATGTACATGTGCAACACTGAACATGATGGTGTGCTGACAAGTACAGTTTTGGAGTCTGGCCATTGGATTCATACCACTGGTTGTCATCATGAATGCCTGACTAGCTGTCACCAACCTGTGGACCTGTTGCTAGGGCCTCATGGCATCGCCCATCACAGCAGGTTGCAGGTCACCCAGCAGGTTACATAGGGTCACTATACTGCCTGCTGCATAATAATGCCTTGACCATGGTTGCCCACATGCAATGGAGCTGCCACTGCCATTGACATCTGTCCCCTTGACAGCACTCTGCTGAAGCTTGCTGAAAGCGGTCGTAAAGCACGTTTGAAGCTTCTTTCTCACAGCATGAGACGCATGCCTCAAAAGTGTTGACCCAGCACTGTTAAGAACATTCTGTGTTGACGTGCAGGTCTTTGCTCAAGCAGTCATCTTTGCTGGTTCTCATGTATCACCTGGCGACTTGATACCCTTAACAGCCCTGGGGGTGTGCCTTGGCACTGTCACAGTTGCTGCTGAAGGCAATCTGGTTGCTCCAATCTTGGCTCATGCCATCTACAACGGAGCAGTGCTGTATGTAATTGTCAAGTGACAACACAGGGGCTTCCACATGTGTAACAGACCACCCTGTGTAATTGAGTGCTCTTTCCCGTTCATGTGTCTTGGTCTACAGGCTTGTCAGGGGATCAATTGGAGTTGACTGTCAACGCATGCGTTTCTGTCGTCACACAGCCACCTTACTGCTTATGAGGTTCAAACCACAAACGCAGTTAGGGTTGTAGGTGTGTCCCTCTGCACCATAGCATGACCAGAACCGTGTTGGTGAGGTTCTAAATGGTGGCGTGGGGATGACGTTTCGGAATTAAATAGATTATACGTATCGGGATTGCTAATGCAACTTTACGCCGGCGCGGATTTAAAATAACCCAGTTTGCCTCACAAGGGATTATTCCGGTTCAAGGTCAGGTGGAAACACAGCCCAAGCGCCTGCCATTATGCAGCAGGCCAACGTGCACAGTAGCAAGCAGCGGACTTACTCACAGCAGAGCTCTGGACTGAGGTGTTCGCTCACGTTGAGGCAGCACAGATACGCTACAGGAATTGGCACGATGTCGAAGACGATCAGCATAATCAGCGACAACTCCACCGACTCAGATTGGTGTGCAAACAGTTCTACGAAATCTTTGCAGCTCAACCACTCTTCGTGAGGCGGCTGTCTCTTCGTGATGCATTCCCCAGCAGTTCCTTGCCCAGCTTGCTGACGTGGTTACAGCAGAACAAGAGTTGCTTGGAGCTTTTCGAAGCAAATTGCAGCAGTCATATGGCTGACGTGTTTTTGAGTGCCCTGACTTCTTCCACGTCGAAATTGAAGCTCACTGATATTGGTCGTGCCAGCACCGCCTGCTCAGTGCAACTACTTGGAAGCTTTTCAAGCCTCGAGATGTGTGCATTAAGCTCGGCCGAGGGGGTTTTACATCTTACCCCACTGCAAGCACTGCTTAAGCTCAGGAGCTTGTGGCTGGCGGGCCGTTTTGATGGCTGGGCCTCACTGAGACATCTGACCCACATGAGGTGCTATGCTGCTACAATAGACTGTTCAGGAAGCTGCAATTTTATGACAGCGCTGCAACATCTTGACATGTTGGACAGCACACCATGGTATATAGTTTGCTGTCCAACATGCTGTCCAACATGATATCACCATTTAAGCCTTATGGCAGCCCATGCACACTGAACAAGAGCCCATTCAACCAGCACATGGTCAGGAAGCTCTCATCAGTAGCTGCACAAGGCTTTGCTGGCCGGGATGGGACAAAACGTGTTGTGCAAAGGAAGCAGGCTTTCAGGCCAGATCCTTGTAGAGCCCTGTTGCAGCCCCTGGACACCTTGCATGCACAAGTGTAGCACATTTGCAGGAAGCTCTCAGCAGCAGCTTCACAACGGTGTGCTTGCCGGCATGAGACACAAAGTGTGGGAACTGATATGAGGGCAGCAAG
>JAABUK010004664.1_pt1 | contig 22051 bp, 18 predicted proteins | sample 5559141 | NCBI WGS metagenome assembly JAABUK01 (sample SAMN10711869, study PRJNA513367) | rock metagenome | isolation source: Antarctica rocks | place: Antarctica: Victoria Land, Pudding Butte nord | collected 2016-01-03
CGAACGGGCCATCGCCTCCTCGTTCTCGAGGTACTCGCCCACGACCACCTCGCGCCCCTTCGCCCCCGGCTCGCCTCGCCCCAGCGCCGCGAGTGATTGGCCGTGGAGGTCCGGCGGCATCGGCAGGCCGGCCAGGTCGAGCAGGGTCGGCATCAGGTCGACCAGCTCGACGAGGTCGGTCACCCGGCGACCGGCGGGCAGGTGCCCCGGCCATCGGAAGATCAGCGGGACGCGGACCGCGGGCTCGTAGAAGCAATGCTTCTCGAAGCGGCCGTGCTGGCCGAGCAGATACCCGTTGTCGCTGAGGTAGACCACGACCGTCTCCTCGGCCAGGCCCGAGGCCTCCAGAGCGTCGAGGACCCGGCCGACCTCGTGGTCGAGGAACGAGAGCGAGGTGAAGTAACTGGCCTGGGCCCCCCGGACCTGCTCCGGGGTCAGCCCGGAGAAGACCTTCGGCTGGATGAGGTGGTCGGCCTCGGAGGTGGGGGGGACGGCGAATTGCTCGGGCCGGAAGCGGGGCTGCCAGTCGTCGGGGAACTTGAAGGGGGCGTGCGGCTCGGGGAACCCGACGACCAGGGCGAAGGGGGCCGAGCGGTCCCGGTCCTTGTGCCCGGAGAGGAACTCGGCGGCCCGCTCAACTTGATAGCTCGACTCCATCGCCGGCTCGGGCAGGCCGAAGGAGTCGACCCCGGTGTTCAGCCAGCTCGCCGGCGGGTCGCGGAACGGCCGGCGCTCGCGGCGATGGTCGCCCCCGGCGGGCGGGTGCTGGCGGAGCCAGGCGTTCCAGTCGGCGGTGTCGAGCCGGGTGGCGAAGCCGTGATGGGCGTCGCTGTTGAAGTGGGTCTTGCCGATGGCGGCGGTGTCGTAGCCGAGGTCGCCGAGCCAGTCGCCCAGGGTCACGGCATCCTCGGGGAGCGGGGTCGTCAGTCGGGTCACGCCGACGGCGTGCGGCATCCGCCCGGTCAGGAACGACTGCCGGCTGGCGGTGCAAAACGGGGCGTTGCAATAGGCCCGGTCGAACCGGACGCCCTGCCGGGCCAGGGCGTCGAGCCGGGGCGTGGCCCGGCGCGGGTCGCCGTCGAGGCCGAGGGTCCCGGCGGCGTGGTCGTCGCCGACGAGGATCAGGAAATTCGGCCCCCGGGCCCGGCGGGCCGGCGCGGGGGCCCGGTGCCTGGCCAGGCTCTCGGGGTGGAGCAGCGAGGCCGGGACGAGCAAGACCAGCCAGGCCAGGGCCCGGAGCCTGCGGAGGGCCGACGGTCGAGATGGGCGCATGGGCTCACGCGGCGAAGGCGGCGAGCGTCCCGGCCGACCGGGGGGGACCGGCCTCACGCTCGCCGCCAACCTACACCGGATCGCCGATTATTTGTAGAGCAGGTAGTTCGCCCGGACCTTGAGGAACTCGGCGAGCTCGCCGTCCCAGGTCGAGCGGATCGCGGCGAGGTCGCCCCCGGCGAGGAGGGCCTCGTAGGCGTCGCGGTCGGCCAGCATCTTGAGGAACCCGGCCGGCTCCCACTGCCGGGGGTAGAGCGCCCGGAGGGTCACGGCGAGGGCGATTCCCAGGTCGACCGGCTCGAAGCTCGACCAGTCGGTGATGGCGACCTGCACGCCCCGGCACTCCTGCCCGGCGTACTGCCGCTCCTTGGGGGTGAACCGGACCGGGACGAAGCGGACGCCGGGCAGGCCCTGCTCGTTGAGGGCCTTCGCCAGCGCCAGGTCGTCGACCCAGGGGGCTCCGAGGCGTTCGAAGGGGGTGTCGGTCCCCCGGCCGGTGGCCAGGTTGCTGGCCTCCAGCAGGCCGACGCCGGGGTAGAGCAGGGCCTCGGTCAGGCTCCGCATGTTCGGCGAGGGGTTGACCCACTCCAGGCCGCTCCGGTCGTAGGTGTCGGCCCGCCGCCACCCCTCGCAGGGGATCACCGTCAGCTCGGCTCCGATGGACCGCTCGGCGTTGAAGAGACGGGCGAGCTCGCCGACGGTCATCCCGTGGCGGACCGGCAGGGCGTGGTGGGCGATGAACGAGGCGAAGTCGGCGTCGCGGACCGGCCCGGCCACGGCGACCCCGCCGATCGGGTTGGGCCGGTCGAGCACCACCAGCGGGACCCGGTTCTCGCGGCAGGCCTCCAGGACCAGGCCGAGCGTGCTGATGTAGGTGTAGTACCGCACGCCGACGTCCTGGATGTCGTAGACCAGGACCTCGACCCCGGCCAGGGCGTCGGCCGAGGGCTTGCGCGTCTTGCCGTAGAGGCTGAAGATCGGCAGGCCGGTCTTCTCGTCCTTCGAGTCGCCCACCGTCGTGTCGACCGCCCCCCGGATGCCGTGCTCGGGACTGTAAAGGGCGACCAGCTCGACCCCGGGGGCCCCGAAGAGCAGGTCGATCGTCGAGACCCCGCCCCTGGTCCGGCCCGTGTGGTTGGTGACCAGCCCGACCCGCTTGCCGCGCAGCCCGGGGAACCCCCGGCGGGCGAGGACGTCGACGCCGCAGTCGACCGGCCGGAGCGCCGGAGGCTTCGGCCCGGCGAGCTTCGCGGGCGAGGCGGGCGAAGTCTCGGCGGGCCGCGAGGGGGCGTCGATGATCGCCGAGGCGACCAGCGTGGCGACCTCGGCCCGCAAGGCCCCGGGGCTCGCCCCCTTGCCGTCGGGGTGGAGCCGGCTGGTCAGCAGGATCACGAACGTCTCGGTCTCCGGGTCGACCCAGAGGCTGGTCCCGGTGAACCCGGTGTGCCCGAAGCTGGAGGGGCCGAAGAGCGACCCCCGGGGCCCGCTGAACGAGGTCTCGACGTCCCAGCCGAGCCCGCGTCGCTGACCTTCGGGCGTCAATCCCGGGTCGACCATCGCCCGGACCGTCAAGGGGGAGAGGACCCGCTTGCCCTCGAGCCCCTTGCCGCCGTCGAGCAGCATCTGGGCGAAGGCGGCGAGGTCGTCGGCCGTGCCGAAGAGCCCGGCGTGCCCGGCGACCCCGCCGAGCGCCCGCGACCTCGGGTCGTGCACGACCCCCCGGAGCATCCGACCCCCTTCGCGCTCCGTCGGGGCGATCCGTGAAACCGGTGTCGGCTCGTCGGGCGGCCCGCCGACCGGCCGGAACCCGGTGTCGACCATCCCCAGGGGGTCGAAGAGGGCCCCCCTCGCGAACTCGTCGAGCGGCTGCCCGGAGACCTTTTCGACCAGCCGGCCGAGGATCAGGAACCCCACGTCGCTGTAGAGGAATGCCTCGCCCGGCGTCTCGACCGGCTTCAAGTCGCCGATCTTCCGCCAGGCGGCCTCCGGCCCCTCGGCGTAGTCGGAGATCGGGTCGTCGGGGATCAGGCCCGAGCGGTGCCGGAGGAGTTGCTCGATGGTGATCCCATCCTTGCCGTTCCCCTTCAGCTCGGGGAGGTAAGCGACGACCTTGTCGCCGAGGCGGAACTTGCCGCGTTCGAGGAGGGCCATGACCGAGGCCGCCGTGGCGACCGGCTTGGTCAGGCTGGCCATGTCGAAGACGGTGTCGCGGGTCATCGGCTCGCCCATCGGCTCAACCGAGCGGCGGCCGAAGGCCTTGGCGAGGACCACCTTCCCCCTCCGCCCGACCAGGACGACCGCCCCCGGCACCTTCTTCTCGCCGATGGCGCGGGCGATCGCGTCGTCGACCCGCGCCAGGCGGGCGGGGTCGAATCCGACGGCCTCGGGCTTCGCCTCCGGCAGGCCGGCGAGGCAGCAGGGGGCGAGGCCCAGGGCCACGAGCAGGGCGAGCATCGGTCGACGCATGGGCGGGACGCCTTCGGGACCCCGCCGGGCGAGAGGCCCTGGCCCTCGCCCTGGCCCCCTCCTTGGCGCAGGACCCAGGGTACCCCGACGGGGGGGGATCGGCCAGGGCCCTCCGTCGAGCCCTCGTCGACGACGAAGGGCCGGACGGCGTGCTCGCCGGCCGGCCCTCGGTGTTCCCCATCGTCGCGTCGGGTCGGCCCGACCTCAGACGAGTTCCTTGAGCGACTTCAGCAGCACGGCCTTGACGGCCTTGCGGGCCGGCTTGGCCTTGATGACCGTCGGCTCCTTGGTGAACGGGTTGATCCCGGGGCGGGCCTTGGTGGCGGGCTTGTCGACGATCTTCAGCTTGAGCAGGCCGGGGACCACGAAGATCCCGGGCCCTTCTTGCCGAGGTCCTTGGCGATCATCTCGCTCATGGCCTCGAAGACGCTGGCGACCTCTTTCTTGCTGAGGCTGGTCTTCTCGGCCAGGGCGGCGTAGATCTCCGACTTGGTCGCCTGCTTCGGCTTGGATGCCGCCGCCTTATCGGCCTTCTTGGCGGGGGCCGCGGCCGGGGCCGGGGCGGGGGTGGCGGCCGGCTTGGTCTCGGCGGCCTTCGGGGCGGCTTTCTTGGCCATGGGTCGTGAAACCCTCCTGGTAGGGTCGATTCGCGAAAAGCGGGCGAGCCGGACCGCCCCGGCCCCTCCGGTGAGGCCAGGCAACGCGACTCCTGCCGAACCTTTTCGACGGGGACGACGAAAACATACAGGAAAAATCGGGGTTTGGCGCTAGATCCCCCGCTTTTCCCCGTATTTTTCAGGGTTCAGGCCGGTCCGAGCCCGAAATCTTCGGGAAAACTCGACCCAGGCGGACGACTCAGGCCGTCGCCCTCGACGCCTCGCGGGGATCGAACCCCATCAGGAACCGCCCGGTCGCCGACATCATCGCCACCGCGAACCCCGCCCCGGCGAAGGCCTGGGCGCTTCGCTCGGCCTGGGGGAAGTCGTTGAAAGAGCGGTGCATGTGCACGCTGCCGTCGCTGATCCGCAGCAGGATCGTCGGGCTCGCCGAACGCTTGGACTCTGGCATGACCGCTGGCCCCTCCCGGTGGATCGTCTTCGGACGGTCGAGGGCCGCGGCGCTTGGCGGCCTCTCCATCCAACCCTAGGCCCGGTTCCGGGCGGGCGCGGGTCGTTCCGATCCTCCCCGAGTACTAACTCGCGATCCGCGATGGGGTGACGACCGTGTTGCCGGGAATCGTCATCAGGGCTTGAAGTCGGGCATGATCCCCCTGGCCGGGGGGGCCGCTTCGCCCGCGACGGTCAGGGTGTAGATCTTGCACTTGGCCCCCGGCACCGTCAGCCGGCCCTGGATGATCTCGGACCGACCTTCGTGCTTGATCCGCACCTTCCAGCGGGTTGCCACGGGGACGCCCCGGTTGCCGCCGTAATACTCGACCCACCAGCGATACTCGCCGGGCGGGCCGGGGCCGAGGTCCTTCGAGCCGTCGGGCTTCTGGTGGAGCCAGTAGATGTTCTCGGGGCCGTATCCCTCGGTGTTGTCGACGTCGAGCTCGCCGCCTTGCCGCCCCTTGCGGTCGTTCCAGTAGATCTCCTTGCCGCCGGGCTCGACGACGTGGAGGTCGATGTCGGCCACGGAGTCCCAGAGCAGGGTGAACTGGGGGTCGCCGACCTGGATTTGAACGCCCCGGACGTCCTCGCCGCCGGAGCCGAACCGGGCCAGGCCGAAGCCGTCGCCCTTGCCCGCGCCGACGTTCCCGCTGTTCCCCTCGAACCCGGCCAGCGGGTTGGGGGCGATGTCGGTCGCCTGGAGCCTGGTGAAGTTCGCGTCGACCGTCGGCGAAGGGGGGTTCAGCTCCGGGAGGGTCGTCGGGGTGTCCAGCCCGCCGAGCGCCGTCATCCCTTCCTCGACGCCGAATTCCGAGCCGGCCAGGCGGGTGTCGAAGGTCTTGACCTGGCTCGGCCGCGAGCCGAAATACCAGAGGCCGAGGACGAGCAAAAGTAGGGCGTGGGCGGCGATCGAGTAGGCCCAGCCGTGGAGTTCCCAGGGCGAACGCGGGTCGACCTCGATCTCCTCTTCGGGCACGGCCTTCACCGCCAGCGAGGGCAAAGGAGGCCTGGCCACCGGGATGGCCGGCTTCAAGGCCGGGGCGGACAAGCTCCGAGGCTCGGGAGTCATCGCGATCCCTCCGGGTGACGACCGACCCTGGGCCTCGGCCCTTCGGCCGCATCATAGTAGCAACCAGCATAGCACGACGCTCGCCGGAGCCGGAAGGGCGAAGCGTTGCGGCCGGGGGCCGACTCGGGTTACAACCGATCCTCGGCGAGCGGGCGGCGACGGTCGATCCGGGATCGAAGGAGGGCGAGGCCGCGAGGCCGCCCTTCGATCCCGCCAGGCCGGTCGCCGGGGCGTGGTGGGGGATCGGGGAGCGTCATGGATTCTTCAGAGCTGACGAGGTTGTTCGAGGCCGTCCGCCGGGGCGAGGTCTCCCCGGGCGAGGCTTCGAAGCGGGTGAAGACCGCGCCCCTGGAGGAGACCGGGGGGTTCGCGACGGTCGACCTCCATCGCGCGATCCGCTGCGGCTCGCCCGAGGTGATCTTCGGCCAGGGCAAGACGACCGAGCAGATCATCGCGATCATGCGGAGCCTGATCCGTCACGGCCACGGCGGGCTCGTCACGAGGGTCGCCTCCGAGGCCGGCCCGGCGCTGGTCGATGCGTTCCCCGAGGGCGAGTACAACACGAGCGGCCGGACCTTCCGGGTGAAGGGGGCCGACCCCGGCCCGAAGCTCGGCACGGTGGTCATCGTCACCGCCGGGACCAGCGACCTGCCCGTCGCCGAGGAGGCGAAGGTTGCCGCCGAGGCCTGGAACTGCGAGGTCTCGCTCGTCGCCGATGTCGGCGTCGCCGGGATCCATCGCCTCTTCAATCGCCTGAGCGACCTGCAAGACGCCGACGTGCTCGTCGTGGTGGCGGGGATGGAAGGCGCCCTGCCCAGCGTGGTCGGCGGCCTGGTCGATTGCCCGATCATCGCGGTCCCGACGAGCATCGGCTATGGCGCGAACTTCGGCGGGCTGGCGGCCTTGCTCGGGATGCTCAACAGTTGCTCCTCCAACGTGGTGGTGGTCAACATCGACGGCGGATTCAACGGCGGCCACGTCGCCGGCCTGATCGCCCGGAGGGCCGGGCAGGCCCGATCGGGGTCGGGCACTCCCGAGACGGCAGAGAAATCGGTTTCCATCGACGAATCGAAGGGTGCTGCGCATCATGGCCATTGAGCGGATCGAGACGCTTCCCCGGCTCCAACCCCGGCCCAAGGACTCCCACAAGGGGCTCTACGGCACCGTCGTCGCCTTCGCCGGGGGCCGGGGGACCGCGGGCGCCGCGGCCCTGGTCGGCGCGGGGGCGTTGCGCTCCGGCGCGGGGCTGGTCCGGGTCCTCTGCCCCGAGGAGGTCCAGCCGACCGTCGCCAGCTTCGAGCCGTCGTACATGACCTGGCCGGTCGGCGACGACCCCGAAGGGCTCGCCGCGCTCGAACCCGCCAAGAAGGCCCTGGAGCGGTTCCTCCCCTCGGCCAGCGTCCTGGCGATGGGCCCCGGCATGGGCCAGTCGGCTGGGCTCCGCGAGCTGGTCGCCTGGGTCGTCGCCTCGGCCGAGGTCCCCACCGTCCTCGACGCCGACGCCCTGAACAACCTGGCCGACCAGACCGAGATCCTGGCCAACCTGAAGCGCCCGGTGATCCTCACCCCCCACCCCGGCGAATTCTCCCGACTGACCGGCCGATCGACCAAAGAGATCCAGGCCGACCGCGAGACCCACGCCCTCGCCTTCGCCGGCAGCGCCAAGAACCTGATCGTCGTGCTGAAGGGCGACCAGACCCTCGTCACCGACGGCCGCCGCCTCTACGCCAACACCACCGGGAACCCCGGGATGGCCACCGGGGGCTCCGGCGACGTCCTCACCGGGGTCATCGCCGCCCTGATCGCCCAGAAGATGGACCCCTTCGACGCCGCCTGCCTCGGTGTCTATGCCCACGGACTCGCCGGTGACATTGCCCGAGACCAGAGCGGAGAGGTCGGGATGATTTCCGGCGACATCGTCGACTCCCTCGCCGACGCCTTCCATCATCTCGGCGGCTGAGCGGCGGTCGGCGGTCCATTGGGCCACCGTCCACTTGCCCTGTCCCCGTTGGCGCGGGCCGCGTATACTGGGACGTCCCGCCAAAGCGGGCCGGGGCGGAACAGGGCGTCGGCGCCGTAGGGCGGAAAGGGAGGTCGGGGTGTCATCACGCGAGAATCCGCCGTCTTCGTCATGGACGTATCGGATGGAAGTATCCCCGACCGGGCAGCCTTCGCCCGGCCTACCGAGCAACCCCAACGGCGACCCGGTGGCCTTGCTCCATGCGCTGGTGGCCTTGCAGTCGCAGACCCTCGACGCCCAGCGGCAGATCCTCCAGAACCAGCAGCAGCAACTGGAGCTGGCCAGGGAGGCGACTCAGATCGCCCGCGAGCAGCGGGCCCGGCAGATCGCCGAGCTGGAGCGCTGGCAGCAAGGTCATGAGCAGGTCATCGACCAGTGCCGTGACTCGCTCGGCCAGCTCGAGCAGGTGCATTCGGCCCTGATGGCCGAGCTGGTCAACCACGTGGCCGAAAACCACGAGAACCTCGTCGAGGGCGACTTCGCCCTGACCGACTTCGTCGACAAGTTCGGGCCGAGGCTAGCCCACCTCAACACGATGCTCGCCATCCTCCGGCCGCTCGCCGCCGCCGCCCGCAAGCCGGACGCCTGAACCGAGGTCAGGCGGCCGACGCGGGATGGTGGGGCTTCGGCGGGTCAGAGGCGCTGGGCCACCTTCGGGTCGCGGCCGATGGCGTCGACCTTCGCCTCGTCCTGCGCGATCTCGGCCGCCTGGGCCCGGTGCGCGACCCGCCCGACCGCGAAGCCGATGGCGAGCAGGGCCAGGCCTGAGAGCAGCAGCCCGCTGCAAATGTAGTAGACGCCCCGACTGGCGTTCTCGGTGTTCCGCTCGTAGATGAACCAGATCCCGCTCCAGACCGAGAGCAGGGCCCCGAGCGTGATGTAGATCAGCGCGGTGGGGGCGGCCGACGACGGTTTCTGATGCTGCATCGCTCGGGACTCCAGGCAAAGGCCACCGGCCCCCCGCCGCTCGCGACGGCGGGCGGTCGGCCGGGATCGGTCACGAAAGTCCGATCGAGCAATTCGGATGCCGAAAGTGATCGTGCGCGCTCAGGTCGTGTAGTCGGCGTTGAGCCGGACGTACTCGGCGGTCAGGTCGCAGGTCCAGAACCGGGTGGAAGCGGACCCCTGGGTCAGGACCAGCCGGACGTGCGTGTCGCGATTCTCCCTCAGGTTGGCCGAGGCCGCCGCGTCGTCGAAGGGGAGGGGGGCCCCGTCGCGATAGAGGGGGATCTCGTTGAGCCAGAGCGAAAGCTCGGCCTCCTCGAAGGCGACGCCCGCGTAGCCGGCGGCCGAGACGATCCGCCCCCAGTTCGGGTCGGCCCCGTGGATCGCGGTCTTGACCAGCGGGGAGTCGGCCACCGCCTTGGCGATGGCTCGCGCGTCCTGGGTCGACTTCGCCCCTTCGACGTCGATGGTGACGAGGTGCGTGGCCCCCTCGCCGTCGTCGGGGATCATCCTGGCCAGGGTGATGCAGGCCTCGCGGACCATCCCGGCGAGGGCCTCGTCGTCCTCGGACCCGCTCGCCCCGTTGGCCAGGGCGAGCACGGTGTCGTTGGTGCTCATGTGCCCCTCGACCGAGATGCAGTTGAACGAGTCGTCGACGGCTGACTTGAGCATCGCGCGGAGCGCCTCCGGCTCCACCTTCGCGTCGGTCAGCAGGAAGCCGAGCATCGTGGCCATGTTCGGCCCGATCATCGCCGCCCCCTTGGCCAGCCCGAGCAGCGTGACGACCTTCCCGCCAACCTCCCTGCGGAGGTTCACGACCTTCGGCTTCGTGTCGGTCGTCATGATCGCCCGCGACGCCTCGTGGAAGGCTTCCGACCCGGCCGCCAGCTTCCCGACCGCCGAGGCGACGCCCGCCTCGACCTTCGGCATCGGCAAGGGGTGGCCGATGACGCCGGTCGAGGCGACGAGGATCTGATCGGGCCGGCAGCCGAGGAGCTTCGCCGCGCCTTCGGCCGTCGCCCGGGCGTCGTCGAGCCCGGCCTGCCCGGTCGCCGCGTTGGCGTTGCCCGAGTTGATGACGATGGCCCGGATCGACCCCGACGGCAGGAGAGCCCGGTCCCAGTGGACCGGGGCCGCCGCGACCCGGTTCGTCGTGAAAGTCCCGGCGGCCGAGCCGTCGCGGTCCGAGGCCAGGACGGTCAGGTCCAGCCCGCCCGAGGGCTTGATCCCCGCCTTCACGGCGGCGGCCCGGAAGCCGAGGGGGAGGTGCAGGTCGGTCGGCTCGCTCATGGCAAGAGGCCTCGTCATTGGCGGTTCGTCGAGTTACCGGAGGCGTCGGGCGGGACGGCCTTCGGGCTTTCCAGGGCCTTCAAGATCCGGTCGAGCTTCCGTTCCAGCTCGTCAATCCGGCGGTCCTGGTCGGTGGAAGGACGTCGGCGGGCGGGCTCGGGTTCGGGCTGGGGGACGAGGAGCGGCCTCTCGTCGGGGGCCGGGTCCCGGTCGGTCGCCGGTCGGCGGCGGACGGATTTGGTCCCCGGGTCGAATTCCGGCTCGTCGGCGACCAGTCCGGGGACTGGCACTGCCTTCGGCGTCTCCTCGACCATCGACCCGTCGAAGTCGTCGGGGGCGGCTTCCTCCTCGCGACGAACGAGCCGAGCCAGGCCGTTGCGCTCGAGGAGCTTGTGAATCGCCTCGGGTACGGCGTAGAGGCCGACGTGCTCCTTGGGGTCGGCGAAGGCACAGACGCCGGCGACGTGGCCGTCGGGGGTGTAGAGTCCGCCGCCGGCGCGGCCTTCCTTCGGCTGGTGGGCGCACTTGATCATGGCGAACGACTGCTTCGTGCCGGTGTTCATCATCCCGAACCGGGGTTCGAGGATGGTCGTGCTCCAGGCCGTGGCAACCTGCCCGTGCGAGCAGCCCAAGGTCAACATGGTCATCCCCACCTTCGGCTTCCAGGTGGTCGGCACGACCTGAGAGGCGGGCAGCTTCCGGCCGGGCCGGATGCGGATCAGGCCGACGTCGTGGGTGAAGTCGTAGTCGATCGCCTCGCCCGGCAGGTCCTTCTCGGAACAGGCGAGCGTCGCCGGTTGCTGGCGGACGAACTGGCCGCCGAAGAGGTCGACCGAGATCGGCACCCGGAAATTCCTGGGCAACGGCTGCGCCCGGTCCTTCAGGCGGAAGATGTGGGCGCAGGTGAGGATGATCGACTCCTCGGCCGTGCTGGAGATGATCGTGCCCGAGCCGAAGCCCCACTCGCCGTCGGAAAGGTGCACCTTGATCCGGACGACGGTCTCCCAGGGCCTCGGCGGTGCTTCGCCCAGGCTGGGCTCGACGTCGCCGGTCGCGGAGTCCGCCTCGCGGGCCTTGGCCTTGTTGTAGAAGGCGGCGAGCTTATCGGCGGGAATCACCCCCTGGGTCCTGGCCAGCTCCTTGCCCCGGGCGTCGACGACGACGAAGGTCGGGACGGCCGTGACCTGGTATCGGCTCCTGACCTCGGGCGACTGGTCGATGTCGACCTGCCGGATCGGATAACCCTTGCGGGCGAGCTTTTCGACCTCCGGGCGCATCTGCCGGCTGGGGCCGGCCCAGGGGGCGGTGAAGAAGAGCAAGGTGGGTCGGTCCTCGCCTTCCATGACCTTGCCGAGATGCGGGACCTCCGCCTCCTCCCGGATGAGATCTACCGGGGGCGCGACGACTGGAGGCCTCCTGGCGGGCTTCGACCGGTTCTCGTTGTAGAACTGGGCGATCTTGAGCGGGTTGGCCAGGGCCAGGCCGGGCGATCGGGCGATCTCGTCGCCCACGCCGTCGACGAGGACGAGGGTCGGATACGCGTTGACCTGGTAGCGATCGGTCAGCGGCCGGGCGATTCGGATGCCGTCCTTGCCGATCGGCCCGACGTCGACCGACTTGATCGGGTAGCCAAGGCCGACGAGGGTGGCGACGTCCTGGTGATGCTTCAAGCCGACGACGGACATGGACTCGTAGAATTCCAGGAGGTAAGGGAAGCCCGGGCCATCGGCCGGCATCGGGATCGCCCCGCCGAGGCTCCGCGTCAGAACCTCCGGCTTGCCGTCGCCGTCGAGGTCGACCTCTTCGAAGATAACCCCTGGGTCCGGTTTCGGGGGCGGTGGCGTGGGCGAGTCGCCCCGGGCCAGCTCGCCCGGCTTGACCTGGCCGGACGCATCGGTTGCCTTGACGGGCCGGCCGACACCGAGGCCGACTCCCGATCCGACGACCCCGCCGAGCATCACCAGCGCCAGGGCCCCGAGTTTCAGCTTCATCATGAGCATCCCCTTCGTCGTGGCCTCGATCATAGCAAGGACGGCGGGGGTGATCACCCCGGCGGCCGTCTTCCCGCCCTGGAGCGCCCCGGCGGCCTTCGCGGTGGAGGCCGCGAGGGCGGGGGGGACCGCGTCGAACTGGAGGGCGAGGGGGGCAAGCGAGGGGGCGAGACCCCGCCGCCTCAGCGCGTCTCGGAGCCTCCTCCGGCCCCGGTCGAGCCGGCTTTGCAGCGTGCCGAGCTTCCAGCCGAGCCGGCCGGCGGCCTCGTGCTGGGTCAGGCCTTCGAGGTGGCAGGCGACCACGGCGAGCCGATAAGGCGTCGGCAGCCGCTCGACCTCCTGGCCGATCGCCCGGGACAGGTCCGGGAGGCTGGGATCGCGGGCCGGGGCGGCTTCGGGCCGGGCGGCGCCCCGCTCGTGAATCCGGCGGCGGGCCTCGGCCCGGCGGGCTTGCGAGGCGACCCGCCGGGCGACCTCGCGGAGCCAGGGACCGAGCGAGTCGGCGACCCGGAGCGAGCGGGCCTTCCGAGCGAGGATCAGGAACGTCGCCTGGAAGGCGTCGTGCGCCGAAGTTTCGTCAGGCAAATGGCAACGGGCGACGCGGAGGACCGTCGGGCCGTGCCGCTCGACCAGCAGCGCGAAGGCGAGCTCGCCGGCCTCGCCGCCGTGAGTGGCGAAGCGGCCGAGCAACTCCGCGTCGGTCAGCGACCCCGCCGCGCCGAGGGCGAAGAGTGTGCGGAGGTGCCGGGTCGCGGTCGCCGAAGGTCCTGGGGCCAAGGGGATCGACTCCGGGGGACTCCGTCCTGGATTACGTCCAGCTTCCTTGAGCTTATGGGCTCGCGGGGGACGGTTATTCCGGGTTTCCCGGCCCAATCCGAGAATTGCAGAATCGAACCGCCAAGACGCCAAGAGCGCCAAGGGGGGATGAGGAGGAGAAGAGAGAGGCAAGAGGGAGAAGGAGTGGAGTGATCGGAGAGCGGTGGGGCGCATTTGGCTCGCAGGCGACCGGCGAAACGGATTGGTCCGGTCGCCGCCTCGATTCCGCAATCCTTCTCTCTTGTTTTTCCTGTCTGCTCCTCATCCCCCCCTTGGCGCTCTTGGCGTCTTGGCGGTTCAATTCTTGCATTTGTCGCGCTACTGGGCCGTATACCCGCCATCCACCAAAATCGTGGCCCCGGTGACGAAGCTGGAGGCCTCGGAGGCGAGGAAGACGGCGACGGGGCCGAGCTCGACCGGGTCAGCCCAGCGGCCCTGGGGGACCTTGGCGGCCATCGCGGCGGAAAGCTCGGGATTTTCGAGCAGGGGGCGGTTGATCTCGGTGGCGAACGGGCCGGGGCAGAGGGCGTTGACGTTGATCCCGTCTTTGGCCCACTCCAGCGCCAGGGTCCGGGTCATCAGGGTCAAGCCCCCTTTGCTCGAACAGTAGGGGGTCCGGTCGGCCAGGCCGACTTGCCCGAGGGTGCTGGAGACGTTGATCACCCGGCCCCACTTCTGCGCCCGCATCGGCGCGGCGGCGGCCCGGCAGCAGAGCCAGGGGCCGGTCAGGTTGGTGGCGATCACCCGGTCCCACTCGTCTTCTTCGAGCTGCTCGATCGGGCGGCGGATGTTAATCCCCGCGTTGTTGACCAGGATGTCGAGCCGGCCGAAGGCGTCGAGGACGCGGTCGACCATCGCCTTGACCTCGACCGACTTCGCCACGTCGGCGGCGAGGCCGAGGGCCTTGACCCCCTCGGCCCCGGCGACCTCGCGAGCGATGGCCTCGGCCGAGTCGGCCGACCGCCCCGTCAGGGCGATCGTCGCCCCGGCCGAGGCCAAGGCGTCGGCCATCGCCCGGCCGAGCCCCTTGGTACCGCCCGTCACCAGGGCCACCTTGCCGTCCAACCGGAATCGCTCCAGCACGCCAACGCCCATGACTCGGACCCTCCTTCGATCGACCTCGAACGACCCGCCGAAGGGCCCAAGCCTAATCCAACCGCGCCTCCGGGCCAAGGCCCGGCAAGATCTCCGGGTTGTGCATCATGGCGCGGTCGATCGGGCTGGCGCGATCCCGGGCTCTCGGGGGATCGGGCGAGGTTTTGGGCGCATGGCGTAGGGCTCGTAAGCTGTGGGTAAACCTTGCGTTCCGGCGAAATCGGGGCCGTGGGTGATTTGGGGAAGAAGCCTCCAGTGGGCGAGTCGGATCGGCCGATGCTGAAGTTGAGTTTGGCGGGTCCGACTGCCCACGCGGAGCGTGAGGCCCGGGCTTGCGTGGGAGACGTCTGTCGGAGTGTTGTCGTGGAGCGTCTGACGATGCGTAAACTTCTGTCGGTTATGCTCATGGCCCTGACGTCGGGGCTCTGGGCGGCCGCGCACCCGGCGGAGGCGGCCAGTTATGCTGGCGGCGCCTCCAATCGTTGCTGCCCCGTGCCCCAGGATTGCGGCGGGCACACGGAATATGTGCTCCAGCGCCAGACGGTGCTGAAGCAGGTCTGCGAGACCATCTACGAGTCGAAGCCGGTCACCGTGGAAAGGGAGATCCACGAGACTGTTTACCAACCCAGGACCGTGACGACCGTCAAGACCGTGTCCGAGCAGCACGTTCGCGACGTCCCGTACACGATCCAGCGTCCCGTCTACAAGACGGTGATGCGGTCCGAGCAGTACACCGTCCAGCGTCCGGTCTCACGGACGATCTACAAGGACGTGACCTATACCGTGGCCCGCCCGGTCAAGGAGACCCACTTCGAGACCCGGTCCTACACGGTCTCCCGCCCCGTCAGGGAAACCACCCTGAAGACCCACACCTACACCGTCGCCCGGCCGGTCCGCGAGACGTCCTACAAGGATGTCGCGTACACCGTCTGCCGCCCGGTGCAGGAGACGGTCATGAAGACGGTCCCGTACACGGTCTGTCGGCCGGTGTACGAGACGGGTTACAAGAATGTCTGCTACACGGTCAGCCGGCCGGTGCAGAAGACGTGCTACCGCTCGATCCCCTACTCGGTCAGCGTCCCGGTGAACTACACCGTGATGCAGCCGGAGAGCTACACCGAGATGGTCCCGGTCCGCCAGTGCGCCTACAAGCAGGTGGCGTACACGGTCGCTCGTCCGGTCAAAGAGACCGTGATGAAGGAATGCCGCTACACCGTGCGGACACCGGTCCGCCGGACGGTCGTGAAGACGGTGGCCTACAACGTCTGCCGTCCCGTGCAGGAGACGGTGATGAAGGAGTGCCGCTACACCGTCTGCAAGCCGGTTCGGACGACCTCCTACAAGACCGTCAGCGAGACGTGCTACAAGACCGTGATGGAGACCTCCAGCAAGGAAGTTTGCGAGACGGTCTGCGTCCCCCGGCAGGTCTGCAAGCCGGTCTGCCGCGAGGTCGTCGAGACGGTCACCCGCCAGGTGTTCGTCCCGGGCAAGACCGTCTGCAAGGACGGCTGCGTCTACCAGACCCCCGGCTGCTACGTCAACGAGACCGTCAACTGCAAGCGGGCCGTCACCGAGATGGTCTCCGAGACCGTCTACGAGCGGCAGGCGATCACCAAGTCGGTCCCCGTCACCGTCTGCCGGAAGGTGCCGTACACCGTCGAGCGGCAGGTTCCGGTGACGACCTGCACGATGGTCTCATCGGAGGTGGTCAAGCAGGTCCCCGTCACCACCTGCCGGATGGTGAGCGAGACCATGACCAAGCAGGTGCCCGAGACGATCTGCGAGATGGTCTCCTCGGAGATGGTCAAGCAGGTTCCCGTCACGACCTGCCGGATGGTGAACGAGACGATGACCAAGACCGTCCCTTACACCGTCTCCGTGATCCAGCCCCGGACCCGGACCCGCTGCGTCCCGGTGACGATGACCAAGATGTGCGCCAAGACGATGCACCGGACCGAGCCGTACACCGTGACCCACACGGTCCACGAGACGGCGACCAAGCAGGTTCCCTACACGGTCTGCCGGACCGTCAAGGAGACCGCCGTCAAGCAGGTGCCCGTCACGGTCTGCCGGATCGTCAAGGAGACCGCCTTCAAGAAGGTCGCCTACACGACCTGCCGGACGGTCCGCGAGACGATGACGAGGCAGGTCCCGGTGACGACCTGCCGGTTGGTCAGCGAGACCCGGACCTGTCAGGTCCCGGTGACGACCTGCCGGACCGAGTATGTCCCCCGCGTCAAGAAGGTCTGCGAGACCGTCTGCGAGATGGTCCCCGAGACCCGGACCCGCTGCGTGCCTGAGACCATCTGCGAGACCCGGACGATCCAGTGCGTCAAGAAGGTCTGCGAGACCGTCTGCAAGCAGGTCCCCGTCACCACGACGGTCTGCGAGCCGATCAGCGTGACCCGCAAAGTCAGCGAGTGCAAGATGGTCTGCACGCCGAGGACCGTCGTCAAGCAAATCCCCGTCGAGGTCTGCACCCGGGTCCCCGTCGTCGTGCACTGCCCGACGCCGGTCCTCCCGACCCAGCAGGCCGTCGCCGCCAGCCCCCAGGGGGTGGCGACCCACTGACCCCCGACCCGGCCGACCCGATCGCATGACCGTGGGCCCAGGGAAGGGCCGGCGAATCGGGCCCGTCAAACTTGGGCGGACGCCCCACCGAGAGGATCGGTGGGGCGTCCGCTTTTTCCAATCAGGCTGAGCGTCCCGCCTCGTCTTGGCGGGCGAGATCGGCGATGATCCGGCCGACTTCCTTGCGGTCGGCCTCGGCCCAAAACTTCTCGCCGGCCGCGTCGAAGAGCGCGGCCCGCTGGCGGTAGGCGGGGATGAGGTTGGGGGCGAGGAGGCCCGGGACGCCCGGTCGCATTCCTCCAGGGCCGTGGAGAAATCGGGCCGCCCGAGGACCCGCGTGATCGCCCTGGCGGCGTCGGGCGCGGCGTACGAAGGGCTCATGCTCCCGCTGTGGCCGCTGCTCGAATCCTCCAGGACCTTGGCCAGGCCGAAGTCGGCAACCTTCACGCTGCCTCCGACCAGCAGCAGGTTTTGAGGCTTCACGTCCCGGTGCTGGATGCCTTGCGGCCCCCCCTCGCCGACCGGGTGGCGGGGCTCGTTGAGAAGTCGAGCGCCTTGGCCGCGTCGAGGAAATGCTCGAAGATCTCCGGCGCCGGGATTCCCGCGAACCCCTGCCCGGCGGCCTCGCGGAGCCGGTCGAGCGAGGTCCGGTCGGCCAGTTCCATCGCGATGACCAGCCGTTCCCCGGCCCGCCACGACCCGAACGTCCCGAGCAGGTGGGGGCGCCGGATGTGCTTGATCACCTCCAAGGCGAGCAGTTCGACCGGCCCGGCGCTCTCCTACAGCCGGACGAACTTGAGCGCGACCGAAAACTCGCCCGGCCCGACCGCCTTGCAGACCTCGCCGAAGCCGCCGCGCCCCAGCCGCTCGACCAGGGCCTACCCCTCGACGGGCTCGAAGCCGGGCCGCAGGTCGTCGCTCATGCCGCCCCCGGGCCTACTCGCCTGATGCCGACCCTCGACGCTCGCCTCGGATCGACCCATGAAACCGGAATCAGCGCGGCGAGTAAAGCGGCCACCGTCGGGCCTTCAGCCCATCGCGCCCGAGCCGATCAGGCGGTCGAGACCGGTACGGAGCCCGGCGAAGGCGCGGGCCCGGTGGCTCAACTGGTGCTTGGCCAGCGAGCCCAGCTCGCCGAAGGTCTTGTGATATTCGGGGATCAGGAACAGCGGGTCGTAACCGAACCCGCCGGGCCCGCGAAGCTCGCGGATGATCCGACCCCGGCAGGCTCCCCGGGCCTCCAGGCGGACCTCGCCCGAGGGGTCGGCCAGGGCCAGGCAGCAGAGGAACGCCGCCCCCCGGGCCTCGTCGGACACCGCTTCTAGGGCCTCCAGGAGCTTGCGATTGTTCGCCGAGTCGTCCGACGGCTCGCCCGCATATCGGGCCGAGTAGACCCCCGGGGCACCGCCGAGGGCGTCGACCGCCAGGCCCGAGTCGTCCGCCAAAACCCAGAGACCGAGCGTCCGGGCGACCTCGGACGCCTTCTTTCGGGCGTTCCCCTCGAAGGTCTCGGCGTCCTCGACCACGTCCGCGACTTCCGGGTGGGCGTCCAGTGAGCGGATTTCGAGCCGGGCCAGCCGGTGGTTCGGCTCCCAGGGTGGCGCGACCAGCTGGGCCAGCTCGGCCCCTTTCTTGCGGTTCCTGGTCCCGAGCACCAGGGGGATGCGATCGCCGGGGCTCATGGCTTCCTCACCAGATCATGGGCGATGGCCGATCGACGAAGATCGGCCACCGGCCCCGAGTCCTGAGACTTACTTGCGGGCGGTGGCGGGGGGGACCTGGGTGAGCTGCCCCTTGATCGGCGCGAGGTCGGTCAGGGCACTGGCGGGGACGATCATGGTGTCACTGACCTTGCGGTTGTTGAGGTCGACGGCCAGCTCGATGAGCCGGTCGTGGAGCTTCTGGGCGTTGGGGTCGGCGGGGGTGGCGAAGGCGCCGATGGTGACCCTGCTGGAATAGCGGTCGTGGTAGACGTAGGGCTGGAAGCCGGTCTCCTGAATCTTCTTGTCCTTGGCCAGGGCCTCGGCCAGGCGTTCGGCGTCGTTGTGGGCGGTCGCCAGGGGGCTCTTGGCACCCATCAAGCCCTTGAAGCGGGAGTCGCCCTCGGGGTCGAAGGTCGACCGGCCGGTGAAGTTGGCGATCTGCAAGGTATAGCGCCCCGGGCAGTAGCGGATGTTGTGCGGGCCGTCGTTCATCTGGCCGACCATGACGTCGGGCTGGCGGGCGAACAGCTCCTCGGCGGGGACGAAGGGGTTGGTCGTCCGGGTCGCCCGGCTGAGCCCCTGGCCCTTGCGGAAGTGCCACATCTCCGGCTGGCCGTCGATGCAGACCGGGTGGAGCTTCTTGATCTTATGCATCAGGTCGGTGGCATCCTTGACCGTCTTCTCGTCGCCGACGAGCACGGCGGCCTCGTCGAGCGTGCGGATCAGCTCGGGCAGGCCGACGTCGTCCTTCAGGGCGAACTGCGGGGCCTGGGGAGGCACGCCCCGAATGTTGCTCTTGCCCGGGAATTTCTTGGGCAGGAGGATGTAAGCCGGGAGCTTGTACGTCGTCCGCAGCTCCAGGACCAGGGCAAGGGCCTGGCGAGGGGCGTCGGGGCCTCGGAAGCTGTGGGCCAGGACCATGAAGGGTCCGTTGGCCTTGGTGAGCATGTAAGGCTCGATCGGCCCGGTCGGCAGGGGGATCGTCGGCTTGACGTCGTCCATGCTCGGCGGCGGGACTTCCGAGTTGTACGGCAGGACCTCGCCCCGGGCGGGCGCGGTGGCGGTCGAGGTGGCCGGTCCGGAGACGCTGGCCCGGGTGGCCTCGGGGTCGACCGTGGGCTTCGCCTTGTTCCGTCCGAAGATCGATCCCTGGGCCAGGGCATCGGAGCCCGGCGCGATCAGGCTGGCCGCGAGGGCGGCGGCGACGATGGTCGTCCTCATGAGGCGATCCCCCATCCTTGGGTCCGCGAGATCCAGTCAATCCGGTCGGGCCGAGTGGCGTCGAGGCCCGCGAGGCGGCCTCGGCAACGAGGGCCAGCCCCCGGCGACATGCGGGCCGGACCTTAGCAAATTCCCCGGGATCCGCCCAGCCCGATTCCAAAGGCCCTGGCATTCACCCCGAGCAACCGCCCTCGGCCTCGCGCCTCGACTGGAGTTCGCGATAGAACCGGATCTCCGAGCGATTGCTCGTCAGGGCCGCTTGGGCCTCCAGCACGAGGTTCACGCTCGCCGCGAGCATCAGGACCACCCCGCCGACCGACAGCGAGGTCGCCAGCCCCGTCGTCAGGTGCTTGTTGCCGATGAGGGTGTCGATCGCCAGTGTGAGGCTCGTGCCGACGAACGAGGTGAAGGCCAGGTAGAGCATCGTCAGGGCCTGGCGGACCCGATCGCTCCGCTCCTCCAGGTGGCCGAGCTGCTCGGCGACGTGGGCCCGCCGCTCGGCCACGAAGTCGAGCTTCGAATCCCCCCGGCTGAGTTCATCCCCCCGGTCGTTGAGGACCCGGATCCGATCGACGACCCGCGACATCCGGTTCGAGGTCGAGATGATCAGCGACCCATTGGCCGTCATGAAGATCGCCGGCGTAATCATCGCCGAGAGCGTGGCGTAGTTCGACGGTTCGAGCAGCGGCATCGCGGGTTCGTCCCTCGGGGATCGTTCGTCGGGCCGCCCTTTACGAGGCGAACCGGGCCAGGGCCCGTCGCCTCTCGCGGACGTCCTTGAAGCGGGCGGCGGGGTGTCGGGCGAGCGAGCGGTGGACCACGGCGGCCAGCCCTTCGGGAAGGTCGGGCTTCCTCGCGAGGATCGGCACCGGGTCGTTGAAGAGGATCCTCTGGACCTGGCCGGGGTAGTGTTTGGGCAGGTCGTAGACGTAGCGGTCGGTCAGGAGCTTGTAGAGGGTCGCCCCGGCGCTGTCCTGGTCGACGGGGGGCCGGGCGTCGCGGAGGTCGGTGATCTGCTCGGGGGCCATGAAGGCGAAGGTCCCGCCGAGGTCGCCCTGCATCGTCAGGCCGCTCATCTTCGAGGTCTGGTAGACCCGCGAGAGGCCGAAGTCGCTCAGCTTGAGCGTCTCGCGGCCCCCCTCGGACTCGACCAGGAGGTTCGCCGGCTTGATGTCGCGGTGGACGATCCCCTTGGCGTGGGCGTAGTCGAGCGCCTGGAGCATCTGGCCGATCAGGGCGGCGGCCCGGGCCGGGGGGAGGGGGCCGCCGTGGTCCTTGAGGAGCTTCGAGGCGTCGACGCCGGGGACGAAGTCCATGGCGAAGTGGAGGACTCCGTCGGTCTCGCCGCTCTCGCGGAAGGCGACGATGTGCGGGTGGTCGAGACCGGAGAGGATCGCCGCCTCGCGGAGGAACCGGCGGACCTCCGACTCGCCCGAGGCGACTTCCGGCTTGATCGTCTTCAGGGCCACCCGCGCGCCGTCGCCCTCGCGGATCTCCAGGTAGACCACGCCCATCCCGCCCCGGCCCAGCTCGCGGACGATCCGGTAGCCCGGGATTGCCTGGGGGCTCGCCAGGAGCTGGTCGCGGCAGGTCGGGCAGAGCGCCGGCCCGCCCGTCAGGGTCGAGGCCGATGCCCGGCCGGCCGCTGGCCCCGGCTGGTGGACCGAGCAGGACCGGCAGAGCGTCGGGTCGAGGCCGGTCGGGTCGGCCTGGCTCCGCGTTTGGGGCTGTTGGGCCCGGTCGGGGCCGGCCCGCGAGGGGGAGCCCGTCGCGTGAGGATCGAACTGGGCCCCGAGGTCGATCACGTGGGTCGCGCCCGAGGAGTCGGCGGTTCCGGCCGGCTCGTCGACCAGGGAGACGACCAGGACCGTCTTGCCGGCGGTGATCGGGTCGCCGTCTTGGAGGTCGACCGCCTTGACCGGCCGGTCATTGACGATGGTCCCGTTGGTGCTGCCCATGTCGGTCAGGCGGCAGAGCGGGGGGTTCACCTCGACCATGAAGTGGGCCCGCGAGATGAACTTGCCCTGGTCCTCGATGCGGAAGTTTGCCTGCTTGGCACGGCCGACCAGGAAGTTGCTGTGCCCGGCGAACGCGAAGACTTTGCCCTGATGGGGGCCCTCGACCACCGTCAGGTTGATCCGCATCCCCGGCCGCCCTCCCGTCGCCGCCCTTCGATCCGGTCCCGGCTGGCGATCGACCTTGGATCGCGCCCGGCCCGCCTGATAAGATAGCAAATCGGCCGGCCCGGCGGTCGAGAAAGGCCCGGCGATCGGATCCAGGGCCGGGGGGGCCGCGAGCGGGCATGCCGACCTATTATTGCAGCGACCCCCACTCCTTCCACGGCAACATCATCAAGCACAGCCGGCGGCTGGCGTTCCTCTCCGACGAGGACCGGGCCGCCTGGCTCGACCTGGAGGCCCGGGGCGCCGACCTCGGCTCGCTGCGGATCGGCGGCGAGTCGATCGACCGGATGAACCACGCCC
>JAABUK010004665.1_pt1 | contig 22049 bp, 1 predicted proteins | sample 5559141 | NCBI WGS metagenome assembly JAABUK01 (sample SAMN10711869, study PRJNA513367) | rock metagenome | isolation source: Antarctica rocks | place: Antarctica: Victoria Land, Pudding Butte nord | collected 2016-01-03
CGATTTTATTCTCTTCTATAAATAACTAGATATAATCTTCGTCCTTTTTAATTTAATATACGGATAAATTATATTATAAAGACTCGCCGGGGTAGTATTTCTCTAACCTTTATATAAATATTATTACGAGTTTTAGTTAAGGCCGAAGGAGATATATAATTAAAATATTAACCTACGTACCTAAAGCCTTAATATAGCGGCGACGTAACGAATTAATTATTAGAAGTAAAATCTCGAGTAAATTAAAGCCGGTATTTATTTATAAACTATAATTTTATATATATCTACGGTTTTACGGTTTATGACTCGGCGATAATAAACTCGTCGAGACGATAAATATAAATATTATTCTTTAGGTATTTATTCTACTTTATTTTTTTCCCTTTAACTTAAGGGATATTATACGATCTTTATTATTATTATACCGAGAATTTACGGAGAACTCGTTATTTATTATTATTAGGCCGTAGGTTCGAGTATATACTAGAAAGTTTAATATAATATTAATTATACGAAACTTATAAACTTTATTAAAGTAGTTATTAATAGTTAATATAAATAGTAGTCTACTAGCTTTTTTAATAGTTAATATAACTTCGCGATACTCCTTTTATACTTCTTTATAAATTTATAACTACTTTTAATAACGTTCTTTTTATCGAGTATTTATAATAAAATAACGGACTTATCTTATTTAATAAAGAAGAAGTTTAATAAACTCGACTATACCCTCGAAATTCTTAATATAAAGTATTAATTTAATTTCGATAAAATTAAGAATTATCTTTATATTATTTATAACCGCCTTTTTTATATCCTTATCTAGATATATACGAACGAGTAAGTTCGTTATTTTTTAACCGGTATTATCGACTTTATAAAGTATTATATATCTAATAAACCGTCGAATAGGGCGGTAGTATAATTAATATCTCGTTATCGATAAAAAGAACCCCCTTCCTATCTTTCTAAAATAATAATAAGCGCGGATTATAACTTATATTTATTATATAATAATTAATTAAACCGAGTTAGATATATGATTAGAGTACGATTTACTAGTAAAGATAATAACGCGACTAACGGTTTAATTTAAAAGGGTAGGTAGGGAGTCGTAACTAACTAATATATATTAAATAGGATAAATATTAACTTTAAATATATTTAATATTTAATATTTAATATTTTATATAAATACGTTAATTTATTATATTACGATTAACCAAGGCGGGTTTAATATTTAAAGTAAAGTATTATATACTTTACGTACGCGCTTTAACGGTAAATAAGATAGGATTTTCGTTTTTTTTATATATTTATAATATAGCTACTTTAAATTTACGAGCGTAATTAACCTTAATATTATTATCGCCGATATAATATATAATCTTATCGGTCGAATTATTATAGACTTTATCTTCGCGGAGGACCTCTTTAAATATCTTAAATTCGATCTTATTTAATATAATATTTATTAAAGGCTTTTTCTCCTTTAGGAGTTTAGACGCGAAGAAAAGTATATCGGCCGTTATTTAAATCGACCGTACGTAGAAGCCCGTTTCGTTAAAAATAAAGAGGCGCGTTATATAAAAAGAGTTATTAATAAAAAGAGATAATATAATATACTATCTACGGTTACGATAATAATTATATATATTATTAATCTTTCTAATTATCCTTAACTTATAGTTTTTAAACTAGAGTTAAGATATCTTAAATATAAAAATAAAAAGAAAGATTTTATCTAGTTACCTTAATATTTTATTAAGTTTAATTTAGTTCTCGAGGCTCTTTAAAGACGTATTTATAATATATCTTTATTTTATCTCTTTCTTTAATATCGTTCGTATTTCTTTATAATATAATTACTTAATTATAAGGTTACGCGAAATAATCGAGACTATCTAATTCCTAGAGTTAATATTAATATAGAATTTAATAGGAGGTAAAGAGGATAGAGAGGAGGTAGTAATAACGGGGTCGCGAAAGTCTTTTATAATATAAATAAAAATATAGGTTATTAAATATTAATAAGTATATTAATAACGATAAAGAGGATATTATAAATAAGAATATTAATATTAATACGTAAGAAATAATAATAATATTTAAGTAGGTACTATTTTAAATACTCTATTAAATTTATTAAATAATATTAATATAAACGTAATTAACGAAGGTCGAGTCGGACGCTAAATTATATCCGACTCGGATAATTAAATAATATTAATATATTATCGACTCGTCCGAATCGGATAAGTATCTTTAATTTATAGAAAGTACGAAAAGATACTAGTAAATATTTATTATATATATTAACTATTTGATAAGAACTATTAATAAGAGCTCTTTACCGACGATAAATATAAATATAGTATAACTTCATATTTTATCGATTTGGACCTCGTCGTTAAGAGAGTACTAGGATATTAATTATACTAGAACGGTCCACTATTTAATATATTAAAGTAGTATACGATATAAATATTTTATTTAAAGGTTTAGTATTATATTAAATAACGAAGGTATTATAAAGATAATATCTTTACCGGATATTAATCGGTATAAACTAGAGTATCTAGTTAAAGTAATATAAATAAAAAGGTAGTATTATTAATTATATCGTTCATTTTAATTTAAACCTAGATAAAGCTCGTTAAGTTTATAATTATAAAAGAGTAATAAAGAACTTTTATTTATAATTTAAAGAAGAGTTATATAAAATCTTTAACTCGCCGATAATAAGAAAAAGCCCCCGTAGTAACGCCTCTTTATTCGATTATTAGTATTAATCGGATTTTCTTATCGCTTTTCTCGTTACTAAATACGTTTAATTCTTTATTTTATTATTTTTTATTTATTTATTTAATATTATTTAGTCTAAATAATTCTTATCCTCTAGAATAAAATAATAATTATATATTTTCTTATTCTTTTAAGATAAGCGCGTAATCCGCCCGTCGTATTAAATATCGAAGAATTATATTTAATTTATATCGAGATTAATATTACGGAAAGTACGAGTTAAAGTTACTTTAGTCCCGAGGATACGTTTAATAAATAAAAGAAAGCGAATTTTATCCCCTTTTATAAATAACTAGATATATTCTTTATCCCGTTTAATTTAATCTACGGATAAATTATATTATAAAGACTCGCGGGGGTAATACTTCTCTATTTATTATATAAATATTAATACGAGTTTTATATTAAATATTATCCGATAAGTTTAAATTTATATATAATATAATATAGGTAACGACGGGTAAGTTAATAAAGATAACTAGTTTTTTTAATTTACCGTAAATATCCTAGCCGAGTAAATTAATTAGTTTTTTTAATATTAATAACTTAGGCGTATCCTTAGTAAGGTAGTCGAGATAATAAATATAAATATTATTTTATAAATATTTATTCTAGTCCTTTTATTTTCTCTTTAACTTTAGGAACTCTATACGGGGTTTATTATTATTATATTTAAAATCTACGAAAAACTCCCTATCCGTTAATATTAGGTTTTTGGTTCGAGTAAATACTAGAAAGTTTAGTATAACTCCCGCGGCGCGAAGTTTATAGGACTTTCTAAAGTAATTATTAATAATTATTATAAATATTTCTTTACCCGCCGCTATAATAGCCGTCGTAAATCTTTAGTATTTTTTTTATACCTCTTTATTAATTCGTAACTTTTTTTTATAAAGTTCTTCTCGTTAAGTTTCTGTAATAAAATAATAGATTTATTTTATTTTATAAGGGGGAAGCTTAATAAACTCGGCCGTACCCTCGAAATTCTTAATAAAAGGTATTCGTTTAATTTTAATAAAATTAAGAATTACCTTTATTTTATTTATAACCGCCTTTTCTATATCCTTATTTAGGTATATATAAATAAATAGATTCGTTATCCTTTAACCGATTTCCTCGATTTTATAAAGTACTATATATTTAGTAGACGAATCTTAAGGTTATTACGATTATTTAATTAATTTAATTATAGTCGCGTAGTCCTTTAAAATACGAGTTTATAAAATTACTAAAAAACTTTATATAAAAAGTAAACTTTATTAATACTTATATTTACGTATTTTATTTAGTTCGGCTTTTTTAAGATTACTTTTAAGGAATTTCGTTCGAACCTACTTTTTAATATTTTATTTAATCTTTCGGATAAATCTAGCGGCGGTACCCGTTTTAGTTTTTATTTTATGAAATTCGTTTATAAAAATTTATTTTATACGGAAATTATATTTAAGGTTAATATCTAGTCGATTTAAAATCTTCTTAACCTATATATCGTATAAGGCGGGGTTATATATAAGTAGGATTCTTTCCTAACTAGGCTTTACGATTCCGTCCGATTTATAATATAATAATTTAGTATTTTCGGGGGTAAATCATTAAATATTAATATTAAGATACTTTTTTTTAGCTTAGGTATAAAAGTATTAAAGTTTTAAATTCTTATTATCCGTATCGATTTATTTAATTTATTCCTTTAGTTAATTCTTTACTACCTTCGTTAAGATAATAATTAAAGTAATATTTTATATAAGATAAATAATAGTATCTTTATATTTATATATATAAAAGTAACGAATATCTAGTAGACCCGTAGAGGGATAAATATTATTATCGGTTTACGATTATAACTCGTATAGAGGGAGATATTTATTATAATAAATAGATTTTTTAAATTCTTCGAGATCCCGAAATTTCTTTTAAACGCTAAAGTAATAATAATGTAGATTAAATTAACGTTCGGTAATAAAGTTAAAGAAAATATTAAATATCTAAATCGAGTCGGATATTAATACGGTTTAATTTAATAATATTATTAAAAAAGATTTAGAGTTAAAAACGAATTTTATTAAATCCTAGATTATTATTATTAATAGCCCCTCCGTAATAACTAGCCCGCCGCCTTCTTTAAATAATATCGTAGAATTAATAAATATATAGTTTAGGAGGTACTATTTTATTATTTATTATTTTCTACGACTTTAACCCTCGTATAATATATATATTATAAATAGATTTATCACCGGGTTTTAGCTAGAATAGTTACTTTATAAATATTTATATTTTATTATCCTATTAAGGTCGGTCCTCTTTATTAATTATAATAAGATTACGGAGTAGATAAATTACGGGCGAATCGAAAGATAAAAAGTAAAGAATTTATAAAGTTTCCCGCTCGTTTATATTTATAAATATTATATCTACCTCGGCGACCCTCGCCGAGGTTACTTCCTTTATATTAATATTATATAAGGACGGGTCCCTCGTTTAATATAATTAATTAATAGTTAAATTTTTCGGCGCCTTTTCTTCCTCTTTATTATCGTCGGATAATATCTCGATAAGGGTTTTAATTCGTTTAATAAGAGAGGGCGGGGGCGGATTTATTTAACGGGGTTATTAAATAATAGGAGGTAATATAAAAAAATTCTTTAAATATTTAATAAAAGCGAAAGACCTCTTTAGTTAAGTTTTTTCTCTTCGCGGGAGAGGACTATAATATTCTTAGATATACTAGCCGATTATAGACCCGGTATCTTTTATTAATATTAATAATTTTATTAACTAGTATCTTAATCGTTATATAAAATAACTTAATTTACGGAGAGGCTTATATATAATATAGAGGAATTATTTAAGATTACCGTCTTATTATATATTAACTAGTATATCTTATAGGTCCTCGTTATAATTAATATCTATATACTCGCTAGGAATAGAATACTAGAGTTTATTATAATATAAATTATCTTATTTATCCTAGAAGCGCTTTATTACTAAAATATTAATTAATTTAATATAATTAACCCGGAATTATACCGGTTTATTATTATTCTCTATATTATCTTTTAAGATAGTATTTAATCGAATAAATCGGATTTAATTATTACGGTTATATAAGACTTTAAAGAGAATCGTCGTAGGATCTTTAAATATTCGAGGGGGCGAGGTATAATTTCCTATATAAAGTTTATCTTCGGAGTAATCGTCTTCGGTCCTTTTAACTTTAGAACGCGGGGATTTGTATAACTCCTCGGATTCTTATTTAAATTAACGGCTTATAGCTTTAATAGTATTTTTATTAATTAAATATAAAAGCTACCGTATCCCCTTATCTCTAAATACGGGAGAATAATTAAATAAATTAAAATTAATAATAATAACGTCGATAATTTAACGACGAGTAACTTTAGTTTTATTATTATAAAAGGTTTTATTTAATATTCCTATATCTCGTATTCTCCTCTCTAGCTCTATTTTAACTACGGCGAAGAATTTTAATATATATCGTAAACCGAGCTCGATATTCTTAATATTTTATCGGAGATTATTTAAACCGATATTAATATAAAAGTTAAGAATTAATAATATTACGATAGGTAACCTATCTACGTTAAAAAGCGAGGTAGAAATAAATATTATTAATAAGAATTAAAGTAAAGAGGGTAAAGTATAATTAATAAATAAAGATAATAAGATATAATTAATAAATAAAGGGGGCGAAAGAATAAATAAAGAGTATAAATCGACTTTCGATAAATAAAGTAAATAAACGCGTTATTTATTTTATAACTAATAGCGCTAAAACGATAATATTAAATTTATCGAAACTTAATATTAATATTTATAAGATTTTATTTATTATAATATTAGAATATAATAAAATAGAAGATCCTAGGCTTAAATAAAAATAAAGAGGGCGAGGAATAATAAAATAATAATAACTAGAAATGAATATTGAAATAATATTAAGTTCGTGTATTAAGTACGAATTAATAGTATATATAACTAAATATTTATTAGAGCGGAATTATATTCGATTAAGTAGTTAATAAAACTATTATTATATTTAGATTATTATAGGATTATTATTAAGAGTTAATACTTTTATTTCTATAAGTTTTTAAATCTTAAAAATAGCCGGATAATAAAAAACGTCCGAGTCGGTTAAGGCTACGTTTAGTATATTATAAAGAGAGGTATAGCGGGAGAAATAAATAAGGTAAATAATACGAAAGACTACTTACTTCTAACTAAATATTATATTATCGGAATATTTATATAGGTTCATACTCTAGTACTATTAATAGTTTATAGCTACTATTAAATATATTAATAAACTTAGGCCATAATTATTTCTTAGTTAATATCGTATTATACTTTAAATTAGAAGCGGTAGAGTTTACCCACGATCGAGAATATTATAATTATTAAGTATAATCGCTAGGGATATAATAAATTAATATATCGTATTTTTATTAGGCGGAGGAATCCTTATATTAACGAGTAATTATCCCGTTTTAGCGGTGAGTATATTTTATAAAAGATCCGATAAAGGGGTAAAGAGATAGCGTAAAAACCTTTACGAACTTAATATTAAAAAATAGCTCTCGTATATTTATTAATTAATATATATAGACTCTTAGAAAGATCCCCTTCCCTAATTTTAATATTTAATATATAGATTTAATCTGGCCTCTTTCTCGTTTAAATAGATAGAATAATATATACGACTTCTTTCTACGCTCTTTTATATACTAAACTAAATAATGTTCTTATAATATTAATATTTTATTATTATAGTTATACTGGCTAATTATTATACCTAGTATTAAGAATTTATTTCTAAAACCTTACGAGGTTTCCTCGATATTCTAAAGACTAAGTTCTACCTTCGAAGTTTAATATACCTAATATACGAATAACCTAATATACTATATAGTTCGTATATATCTCGGACGATTAACGAGTAGTACTAGAATTACCTAGATTTTAATTATATAAGAACCCTAAGTTAATCGATATCTTACTTTATTAATAGGTTTACTAGGAAAAGAGAATTTAGGTTATACTATTATTAGGACGAATAAATCGATAATATCGATACTACGAGAAGTAATATCTTAATAGTAATAGTCTTTCTAGGTATCTATTATAATATAAAAACCGATTTAATAACTTTAATTAGACGCGTAAGAAACGGACGTATTTTTATAAGGATCCTATAAAGCCTTTAATTTATATAAACGAAAAAAACGAGGACGATATTAATAATAAGAGTCGCTTTTAAATTAAAGGTATAAGTATTTCTTAGAAAAACGATACGTATTAAATAATTATATAGATAACGATATTATAGAATAAATATTCTAAGACGCGGAGGACTATAAGATATATTATCCTCGGGACGTATTAATTTAAATAACGGAATAAATAACCTCTATAACGACTTCGGGCGGTACTAATATAATATCGTCTTTAATAATTATATTAGTGGAATAATATTTACCGGAGCGAGGTACGGGGAGGTTAATAATAAAAAAAAATATATTAGATTTAAAATCTTTATCCGAGTAGTTATCCGAATTAAATACCAATTATTATCTCTTCGGATTAGAAGTAAATTATATAATAACCGAGTAAATATACGTCGCGCAACTCTCTAGTAGTTCTATAAATAAGTTTTTTAAAAACCGTCGATTAAGACTCTTTTATAGATATTATAACTTCGATAATACCATATTATTAAAAACTAAATTATTTAATATAAAATATAATAATACCGATAAGGACTAGGTCCGGTAAACTTTTTAGGTTTATATAAATAAATCTAGTAACGAGCCTAGAATATATTTTATCCTTTACTTCGATATAATATCCATTATAAAAGTATTATTAAGATATATACTATTTAATTCGAGCCTTAGCTATATACCGATACGCTAGCGAAATCTTAAGAAAGATTTTATTATTAATAAAATATATATAGCCGGCTAGTAATAAAAGATATAGGATAAACTACCTAACGACTCGACCGTTATACCGGTAATAATAGGATTAAATAAGATTTATTTATCTCGAATATACGGAGATTAATAGGCCTAGCCGGTTTATATTATTATTAATAACTTTAAACGAAGTATATAACGAGTAAAGACTCGGTTAAAGATAATACTATTAGGCCTAATATTAATAGTCTATAATAAAGTGAAAGCCGAAGTATATTACTATACTTTAGGGCTTATAGTAGAGAGTAAATTAATTATAATTACGATTATTATTTATTTATATTAACGGCGTAATTTTAAAATATTTAAGGAGTATACTCGGAAAGGGATTCATATTATATATATAAACGGACTAATCCGACGATATTATCCGATTTTAATTTCTATACCTAGCGATTATAAAGAATAAGTTTTAATTACTTTTATTAAAAGTAATAAATATTATCCGGTATACCTAGTACCGCCGAATAAATACGAGCGATTACGCCTTAAGGTTTTATATTCTTTAAGGATACTAGAGTAATATATAGAATAATTACGCGTTTAAAGGATCTATACTAAGGATATACCTAAATAATTATCGGATATAATAATATACGACCGCCGTAGCTTCGCGGAGGGTTATTTCGTAATTAATATCTTCGGGATTTAAACCTTTAATATATTATATACTTTAATAATAAAGGGGTTAATAAATTATTTTTTAAACTAATAAATTTAATACGTTAGAGAGGGTAGAATAAAAGAAGAGATAAAAACTCTACTCGATAATCGATTTCGAGCCGTACCTAAATATATTAATCTAAGGCGTTTCCTAAACTTTAATAAAATTAATTAATAAACGGGGGAGGAGAGTAAATTATTTTTACGAATAATTATACCCGTATTTACCTCTCTATTATTAGAAAAGGTACCGGAAATACTATATATAAAACGAGTAATTATTAACTTTATTATATTTATAAAATATCGTTCATATAACGAAGAAACGCTTAGGTATATGAATATAATATTAAATAAAATTAATCTTTTAAAAGAAGTCTTTAGGAAGTATAAACCGATTAATAAAAAAACGAGCGAGTTATATTTTAATTTCCCTAAATTCTACGTCTTTATTTACGTAGTACCGATAATTAGATAATATAGTCCACCGGACTCTTATAGTACTTAAATAATAAAGAGGATATATCTAATATTATTAAAAAACTACTATAAACGAACGAATAAATACGATAATTATTAAGAGTAAATAATAAAGTATAATACTCGCTATATTAAAATCACTATTATAAAGGATAATTTAGAGTATTAAGAGATAAAGTTTATACTATTTAATTAAAAGAGAAGGTAAGAAGAAAAGAAAGTTACGAAGACCGGGGTTTTTTTATACCTCGATAAATTAAATTAATAAACGGACGCAGACGAGGATATTACTTTACGGTAAATCTATAAATACGATACTCGGTATTAACGCATAATATTAAATATAGCGAAGATATTTAACTTAAAGGGCTTTCTCGAAGATCTAGTTATATTTATTAAGGCGAATCGAGTAAAAGTATTTATATAGGGCCTAACGATACCGAATACCGAAATTAATAAACGAGAAATAAATTATAACTAGGTTAATAACTACCTAATTTATATTTATAAGAATTTAATATACTAGAAGATATTAAGGGAGGACTCTTTTAATCCGAGTTACCTCTATAAGAATATAATAATCTATAAACTAAACGTGAAACTATACTATTATAATTAATATAGGGATAGTATATAAATACGCGAATAAGAATCGGTCGAAATAAATCCTATTATTATATAAAAAGGAAGGTTAGTAGGTAAGGTATAAATTATTATAAAAATAAAGAATTTAGGTTAAAGGGACTAAAAATAACGATTTATTTATTTATAAAATACCTTTATAAAAGTCTTTAATTATCGATATTTAAGGTAGGTTTAAGAGTTTTATAAAATAATAAAAGTAGAAAAAGTATATTTATCGTATACTCTTAACCCTAGAACGTTAAATAATCGGCGGTTCTACGGACTACTAAATATCGAGCGAAATATTTATCTCGTACTTATACCGATAAAGGGAAGGGACTTTTTTTATATTAATTTATTTATCGACTAGGATTAATATAATATTATTTATAACCCTAAATTTTTTACGAAGAGTTAAAGGGTAACCGAGGAAATCTATACCTAAATTATAAATAAAGGGCGTATATATAAATTAAATATAAAGCGACGAAAGAGTTATAGATATTAATATTATAAGGAAAAAAGATTTCTATTAATCGCCGTAATAAAAAATATATAAGGATAAAGGTTTAGTAAAGTAATTTAAAGGACGAAATCCGAGTTAAATTATATTATTATCCGATTTAAATATTAAATCGCTTATATTATTATTTAATTTAGATATTAGATTATTTATATTATTATCCGACTCGGATAACGAATCGCCCGAATCGGGTTCGGGGATAAAGTCGAAGAAACGAATTAAGAGTATTATTACTTTATTATAATCGAAGATACTAAATCCTAAATAACCGGGGTAATAATATAAATACGGGTATTACCTCCTAAATTAATAGTATATTAAAACCGGGTATTTTAAAGATTACGAATACGAGTTTTATAAAGAAAAGGAAGCGTAGAGAGCCTATATTCGGGAATATTATAAATAAAAGCGGGATCGTTATACGGATTAATATAATTAATTTATTATTAAGGAAGAATAATACGTAGGGAGATAAGAATAATAACGAATAATAAAGTATAAATACGAATATATAGAATAAAAATAGTATTATATAGAGTATTAAGAGGGAAGAGTTTATTATAACGACCGAACCTAAGGAGTTAAAGGGTAAAAGAGATATTATAAAATAAATATATTATTTAAAATATAAGAAATAATATTAACGATTATTTATAACTTTAATTATAATTTAATTATATTCGTTTATATCGGCCTAAAAGTTAAGAGTTTCGGTATATATAAAGGATTATTATTTAAAACCTCGATATTCTTTAAAAGTATTTTTTCCGACGAATATAAACCCGAAGTAAGGGCTAAATCCGAAGACGTTATCGAAATTATATTATATAATAATAGCTCGAAGGTAATTACCCTTTTTAACGAAAACTTATTAATTTTTAAATAATTTAACGATTAAGGGTAAATACCTTTATTATATTTCCCCCTCCCGTTAAAGTACTCCGATAAGAAGGTCTTCCCCCGAATAAAGTTTTAAACGGATAAATAATAAAAAAAGGGGATAATTATATAAATAAAAGATTATTTATTTACTTCTTATCTTCTTACTTTTACCCTTTCATATTATTATATTATTTTTTATTTAATTAATTACGATATAATTAAAGTTTATATATTATTATATACCTTTATTAAAGTTATAATAGATATTATTTAATAAATTAGGCTAGTTTTTAACCCCCCTCTTATATTTCTAGTTAATTATAATTATTATAATTTCGTTAACTTTAAACTAGAAGTTATCTTTAAGAAGTATATCTACGCCGAATAAAACGAATAAAGAATCGAAGAAATTCGAATACTTTAAGCCCAACTTCGTTATCTAATAATGAATATAATATTATTATTTATTTACGGTAGGGTTAGACTCTAAATCGCCGAATTCTATTATATTCTTATTAATATCTTACTGCGCACCGTCTACGCTATACTCTTCGACGTAATTATTTATAATATTTATACCGTTAGAGGTTAATACTAGTAAATTAATAGTTTCCTAAATATCTAGTATTAATACGTCTATAATATCTTCTAATAGGTAGAAAATAAGTAGGTTCTTTTAATCTTCGTTATTTATAGAATTAAAAGTAGGAAGGGAGGTTATATCGAAAAAATCGCCCCTCTCGGAAACTATTATAATCGAGGCGCTTTAAAATTCGGGTTATCTATTTACTCCGTAACGATAATAAATCTTATATTATTAAATATATATTACTTCTACCCCGAATATCCTTTTATCGATCTTTATTTTATTTCTTTTAATATTTTTATTTACTTATATTCGTTATACTAAAGGCCTTAGTTTATATATACTCGTATTTTTTTAAATATTTAAATTATCTATTATTTCTTTATTTAAATATAGCGACTTCCTTATAATAATTATTACCCTCGAGATATTTCCTAAAGTCTAGAACTTTACTTTTAAACTAAATATTCTTCGATATTTATAACCCCCTTAAGGGCAAATAGCCTTAAATCAAAATATTAATAATAATCGTATATTCTCTTTATTATTAATAGTAGCGTTAATAATCTCTTTCTTAATCTTTTATATCTCGATAAATTTAATATCGACGGGTTTATTTAATTATAAATCGTATAATATATATCTCCTTTATCTAGTTAATACGAAAGATACGGTAAAAGACTAAAGTTATTAATAAAAGTTTAAAATTAAGTACTAAGGGAGTACTAATACGTATAATTAAATTATTATCGAAATATTATAACTTTTAAGAGCCTTAAATAAGAATAATTCTAGAAGAATATAATAATACCGGGAGTTAGTAAAGAACCTCGTATAACCGAGCGACGAGTATTAAAAAAGAATATAATTATTTAAATAAGAAATAGTTTATATATCTTTTATCTTTCTCTCTTTATTTATTCACGTTATAGTACTACTCGTTATATCTAATTATAATATAATTAGATTATTTATACTACTACCTACGTTTATAATACGATAGTATCTTTATTATCTAATAACGAATATAGGGCGCCTCGGAGATTTAATTAAATTATTTACTCCGTAGTAATAACGAGCCTTATTTTATTAAATATATAATACTTTAATATTAAATATCCTCTTATCGATCTTTATTTTATTTATTTTAGTTTATTTATTTCCTCGGATTCGTCCTTTTTAAAACCTTTACTTTTTTATTTCTTTATAAGTTATATATTATACTAACTATTATCTCGTACCTTCTAATAATTATTAAGTTATACTTATCCGTATATATCTTCGAATAAAAGAAATTAATTTATAATTTTAGGTTTAACTAAGCTCCTTAAATTTAGATAGAATAAAAGTAATTAATTTATATCTACGGTAACTCCGGCTCGTATCTTTAAAAATAAATTAAAGATTCTAACGGAAATTTATTTAATTAATTTTATACGAAATCTTATAAAAGAATATATTTAAATAAAGGATTATATTAACCTTTTTACTTTTATATTAACTAACGATTTTATTAATTCGAGCGCCTTTAGTCTAGTAAAGAAAATTAAAGTAAAAGGAAGAATAATCGGCGGTTTAATAAAACCCGATTAAATATAAAAGGGCGAGTCTCTTTAGTAATAAATTTAAATATTTAATAACGAACGTTAAATTTATAACTTCGGGTATTATTCTATTAAAAATAATCCGGATACCCGAGTTAACTACGTTATAACGAGGAGAGAGGAAGATATCTTCTTTAACTCGAATAAACCCTATACTACTACGCTCGGTATTTATAATAAATATTTTAATACTCTTTTATTATAATCGGCGCTCTTTAAGCGTTTAACCGCCTATATTCGGAAAAAATAAACGAGCCCCGTTTATTATTATTTAAGAATATTTATTAATATCCGTTTAACCTCCTACGTATTATTAACGAGGTCTAATAAAAAGCGGATAATATTAATATTAGATTAAAGAAGTTATTAAAGCCGTTAGATAAAAACCTTCTAATAATTATTATACGAGAAATAATAAGATTTAAATAATAAATTAAGAAGTATATTAAAGGGGGCGTTTAAGCTAATATTTTTTAAAAGGAATAAAATAAATAGGTTTTTTAATTTCGTAGATTTTAACCGACTCGCGATTAATTTTTAAATTACTAAATCCGTTAACGCTTAATTAATCTCGTAGTATATTAGTTAATAAATTTATAATCACGCCTAGTCCTTTAAGCTAGAAGAATATTATTATTTTTAAATTTAATTCCGAATCTAATATTAATATTAATAATAAACTAAGCCCTATATTATCTAGGAGGAAGAGATTATACGGATCAATATAATTTATATTAAATAAATTTTTAAGAATCGTCTTTTATTTAAAAGGTTATATTATATCCTCTAAATACTTTAATTTTAACGAGGTATATAATATTATTTAAAACGCGTATATTAAACTTCTAGGGCAAATTTATCTTAATATAATAAAGAGAATTAAGTCTTTTAGTAGATATAAAAAGTTTTTAGAAATTATTAAAACCTAAACCAAATATAAAAAAGAAAATCCGTCGATTAATTTAAGATATATTTATATTTAGACTTTATTACTTAAATTTATTTAATACTAGAAGGCCTTAAAGGTCTTATATATAAAACAAATAATCGAATATTAAACCGGGATCTTTATTAAAGCGACTTTAAAGAATAAAGTTATAAAGGTATATATTTAAAATAAAAATAATATTATAAAGAGAGTTAAAACTAAATTTAAGATAGTATTATAAAGAAAATTAAAACCGAAGAGGGTAAGGTTACTACCGAGCCTAAAATAATATTATAAAGAAAATTAAAACCGAGGAGGGTAAGGTTACTACCGAGTTTAAAATAATATTATAAAGAGGATTAAAAGGGAGGAGAGTAAGTTTACTACCGAGCTTAAAATAATATTATAAAAAGGATTAAGAGGGAGGAGGGTAGATTTATTACCGAGCCTAAAAATCTAAAGTACGAGAAAGAAGTCGTAGAGTAAATATCTTATTATACCGTTAAAGTTAAGACCTTAGATAAAGGCGAAGTTAATAATGAAATTACGCCCTCTTTTAAAAAGAAAGGCGCTATTTATAAACCTAAAGATATTCTAATTACCGAAGTTATATTTATTAATATTATTATTTCTTTTTCTCCGATAATAACCTTAAAGTCGTACCTATTTTACTTAATAAATATAAAAGTCTAAAGATATTCTAACTACCGAAGTTATATTTATTAATACCGTTATTTCTTTTTCTCCGATAATAGCTTTAGAGCCGTACCCGTTTTATTTAAGCAATATAATAATATTAATAGTTTCTTTAACTAGGCTCTAAGGGCTTAGAGGTTCTTAAATAACTCGAATAATATTAATAACCTAACGGGTATCCCGGTTATAATAAATAATATTTAATAGCCGATTATTATAATATAAAGATTAATAGATATATTCGGTTATATACTAGATAAAATTATAAAGGCGAAGGGTAATAAAACTAATAATTTAATAAAACTTGAAAATCCGATTTTAAATAGGGCGAATATAATCTTAATTTAACTACGTAAAATAATATCTTCGCCTAATTATATATCTACTATTTAAATAAAAGTTTAAGTTTATAGATATAAATCGATATTACTTCCTCTTTATTAAATTATAATTACGAAGATAATAACTATTATTATCGTTATTAAAATAGGAGTTAAATTTAAAGGACGTTAATTATAGGAGTTATAATATAAATAATAATAACTTTAAATTTATTATAAGGTATATCGAAGCGAAGATTAATATAATATTTATTATTAAGTACTATAAGCTAAAGGCCTTAACTTTCGTAATCAAATTATTTACTTTTAAGATATTTATTAATAGGGTTTATATTAATAATATTTTAATATAAAAAGGAGACCGATTAGAATCCCGTTTAAGAAGGGATTACCGAATAAGTATCGCGGTAGATAATAATAATATATTATTAGTAGAGGCTGTATCTACGGGCTTAATATTATAAAAATAAAATATTACTCGCTTTATAAGTTCTTTAATTTAATATTTATTTATTTTATTAATAACGCTAATAAACTAAATATTTATAGCGCCTATAAATAGAAATTCTAGGATATCCTATTATTATTCGAGTCGGATAAAGTAACTTTTCGAGTCGGACGAGATAATTATCCGAGTCGGATATAATAACTATTTAAGTCGGATATAATAAATATCCGAATCGGATAAAAACTATACGAAAATACTTTATAACGAAAAATCTTATAATTTTTTACGATTATTATCCGCTTTTAAGGTATTCTAGATAGTTTATAGAGTAATTTAAAAATAAAGACATAAAAGTTTTAAATATTATTATTAGCGAGAATACTAGGTTATATTTAGGCCGTTATAAACTTTTTATTTATAAAGTTAAATTATTTATTACCGTCTAACCTACTAGTTATATTATCGACGTCGTCGATGTTTTTTTCGTTATTATCTTTATTATTAACAGTGTTATTATAGCTAGAATAGGTATTATTAATAATAATAGAGGTAAGATAATTAAAAGGAGAAATCTTATTAACGCTACGCGAAGGTTAAACGTATTTTATATAAATACTTTAAACTAGGTACTAGTAGAGGCGGTAGAGGTTAAAGTATAAATATAGGCGACGATAACTCTAACGGATATAAAGGAAAAAGTAGTTATAATAATATAATCTATAATAAATATTAATAGTGAATATTATTTATTAAATAATAATTAAACTTAAAGTTTAATAATAGGTATATTATACTAGTAGAGGTTAACGTATAGTTAATTTATTAAATATACTTCGAGTATATTATTAATAAATTAGATATATTATCGGGGCTAGTAGTATACTATTTATAAATAATAGATATTAACTATACTAGGAGTATAGTATCGGTAAATAAAGATTATTAAATTTATTAATAAGTTATTAATAGTAACCCCGAGTTATTAAATTTATTAATAAGACGCTACCCGGACCCCTAATTTATTAAACCTATTAATAGGATACTATTAACTCTATCCGTAACTTAGGGCTACTAATAGGACACTACTAGCCCTATCCGCGCGGTCGGTAACTAGAGTTTTAGTAGGAGTTTTTGAGATTTACCGATAATTATTTATTCACCCTATTTATACTTCCTATATATCGCTATTACTCTTCTACTCTCTTATTCCGCCCTATACTATTAACTAAATTAATTTAAGAATACCGCGTTAATAATCCGTTACTTTTATAACTTCCCTTTATTTATATTTATAGCGGCGATAAAGTTATTACCTCCGCCTCTAGTATAGGACTTTTTACTTTTACTCGGCGAGGCTACGACTCGCTTTTAACTTATTTTTATATTTAAATAAACTTAAGTTATCGCCGCCTAAATACTAGCGGGGCGGAAAAGGTAAGAGGGTTATTTTAACTACTAAAAACGGGTTTATATAACTATATTTATTTTTTAAATTAACGACGACGCGGCTTTAACTAAAGAGGCGGATATAAAGATAGAAAATTTATATATATATAGTTTAAAAGGCGGCTAGTAATTAAATTAATACGGGGGTATTTAGATTTGTATATAGTCCTTATATAAATCTAAGGACCTCGGTATCTACGGTTATATCCGAACTGTGCGGTGCGCCCCCCAGTGCGCGCCCCCAGGGCTTCCCGTTCTTAGCGGCAGACGGAAAACTTCAAGTGTCCACATCCCACCTCAGAACATGTGTCGTACAGAAAGTCAGTCAGGCGCCTGCACTTGCAACACCGTGCTCCGATCTTCCCTTGTATCCGCCTTCCCACTTTTAATGCTTCTACCTCTTTTGCCATTCGCTGCGCCTTGATATGACGCCAGAATCAAGGAGTCTGCAGGTCATCCGCGCTGGTTCTCTACTATCCATGCTGATCCTTCCATGGCTCTCCCGCACTATACTAATCTTGGCTGACGGAGGCATCGAAGGTGTCTCCCTAAGAAGCAACAACCTTCATTCCCGTCCCGAGACTGCCTCTGCGTACGCTTATATGTCCCACCCCTGACTATCCGGCTACGCCCTTGGCGTTGGAGGCCTGGTCTAAGTACTTATGCTCGAGGTGATCGTTACGCTCTTCAACGCCTTCACAGTCGTACGATTATTGGGTGCGGATAGAGTAACGAGTCTTATTACGAGGCATTAGATGATTTGGGCAAGGTAAATATTAGTATTTGGGCAGAATCTCCACTATAGTCTAACTTAGTTAGGCTTAGCGCTACTTAGTAAGCCAGCTTTACGCACTATATATATAGTAACTATAACACTATAGATAATAATTAACTATTCAACCTCTACTATTATCTATAATTAAATATATATTCTAAAGAGTTATAAACCCGGGTTTAATATCTATTACTTTTTAATAAATATATTTAAAGAAGTCTTTAAATTATATATATAACGACTTTAATACTACCCCTAAATCTAACCCTAGATCCTAGTTTATATAGTAGTAAATAGTAGTTATAACGGATTATTAGGAATTTAAAATTGAGAAATTAAATAAACCGAAGAACTAGCCTAAATTCAAGCGCGAAATAATAAGTAAATACGTCCTCGATAACGTCGATTAAATAATATTAAATAAAGAGCTTCGATTTATTACTTTTATAAAATTTATCTAGGAAATAGAAAAACTCTTTATTAAAGAAGAAAAAGAGGATTATAAAAAAGAGTTAATAAAATAGTAAAAAGCGGTAAAGGCCTAGGATAAAAAGAATACTAGAGTTATAATTAAATTAATATTCTTTATTAAAGAAGGTTTATAGAGGTATATAAAAAATATCGAGAATATTATTAATTAATAGGCGGTGTTTTTAAAGTTATATAACGAGAGTAATCTAGATACTAGAGATAAAGTAATATTTAAAATCTTAAGAGTCGACTCGTTAAAATATACTACTATCGAGGTTTATATTTTAATAATTAAAATAGTATATTAAATCTTAGTTAAAATAAAACTATTACTATTTAAATAAATATTTAATATCTTTTTTCGTATAGATTTAGAAGAGAGTCTAGTTCCTTTATTATTTAGTTTAATTTAGAGTATTAAAGAGAAATAAAAACCTAATATTAATAATATAACTACTACTCTCGGTTAATATAATCGGATAATTAGGGGTAAAGAAGAAAATTAGTATATTTATATAACTAGATTTAATAAATAGGATAAATTTAGAAAAGAGAAACTTCTTACTACTAATAATAATAATAATAAAGACGATAAAGATAAGAAGGATAAAGAGAAACCTCTTTATTCCTATTATAAATCGCCCTATTATAGTAAGAATAAATACTATTATCTTTACTTTAATATATATTTACTAGACTAGAAGTTATTTAAAAGTAAAAAAAATTATATAAAAGAGAATATTAATAAGAAATCGAATAAAGCTATAGTTTAAAACTAGGATAATAATAGTTCTAAGAGTATATAAATTAAATTATTTACGACTAAATAGAAATCTATTAATATCGATATCGTATATAATTATTATAGTATAGTTTTACTTATTTTAGATTTAATTTAAATCTAAGTTATCTTAACCTAATTTAATTTATCTTAGATCTAATTTAGATTTAAACTAATTTCTTTATTTTTATCTTAATATAGTCGGGATAAGAAATAAATAAATACTCCGTACGTTAATTTTTATTTAAATAATAGCTAGCCCTACCCTAACTTTTATTCTTTATCTTTTATTTTAATTTACTCCTATATTATAACTAGGCTATAGTTTAATAAACCTAGCCGTTAATTTAATAAATATCTAGATATTAATCCCGTTTTATAATATTATAAAAAATTAATTATCTAACTAGCGCTCTCTAATATTAAGATAATTATTATAAAGAATTAACCCCTTAACCCCGAAGACCGCGTATAATAATTCCTCGCCGAAGTTTAAAATAACCTTACTAGTTTCCTAAATACCTTCGATTACTTATATATTTAGGTCGAGAGTAATCCTTTATTCGATACCTTATTCTTATCTACGCCTCCTCCTCCTACGCTAGATACGTAATCCCTAGTTTATACTATCGTTTAGGTAATAACCTAGGCCGTATTTATTATAGCCTAAATTATACCTTAGCCCCTACTCTAGGTATTCGATAAAAATACTTTTAATAATATTTATATTATAGGCCTACGCTCGTCTTCCTCTTTAAATATTTAATAATTTATTTCCTCCCGATCTTAAACGCCTCCTAGATCCGAAAAGCTCCTAGATATCTCGGAATATAAAGGGGATTAAAATAAATTAGATATTTAAAAATAAACGTTAATATAGTGGATATATATTAATTATAACCGTTACCCTATTAATAGCGATAAGATCGTTTATATAAAACTTAAATTAATTATTAATAAAAAGGCTTTTAATTTAATAAACCGTTATTAAAAAGAGAGTTTTTATACTTTAATTAACTTTACCGATTAACGAAAGAAATTACGGGAAATATATAATAACCCGTTTAAATAGGAGGATACTCGGAATTATATCTAGGAACTTAAATAAAACTTTATATTTTTTAACGAGTATTTTAACCTCGTTATTTAAAAGAAAGAATATTCTTGAATAAAGGACGAATTCTTAATTAATATTATAAAATATAATATTAATTATATTACCTAATAGGCCTCTATCTCCTAAAGGAAAGTTAATAATTAACGGTTATATACCTTCGATAAATACGTCCGTATATACTCCGAAATCGACTAAGAACTTTAGTAGATTAAGTACCGTTTACCTCGCTAAAGTATCGTTCTTATTAAATTAAAATAAGCCTTAAAGAGGCCTATTATATCTTTATTAATTTCTACCCTTATAGCCCGCTTTATTATAACGAGTATTTTTATCCCCGTTATTATAACTTTAACCCTCTTATTTAAAGAGTTAATAAACCTCGATTCTATTTAAATTATTATTAAAGGTAAATTAATAAAAACCCCGGTTATTAAAATTATTTACGAGAAGTAGAGGTTTTACTTTTATTATAAATCGCCTAGGTATAATATAAAAGCCTATTTAATTAAACTAGCTAGTCTCCGATCTAGTATTATAATTATTATCGACGACGACGAGAGTATTATAAAAGGAGTTACTTTAGATACGGGAAAAGAATAATCCCGGTATAAAGTCGCGTATTAAGACTATAGGTACTTAGAACTTTATATATACCTTTTTATTTATCGGTTATATCGTTTAATTTACTTTCGTTACTAATTAAGCTTTTATTTAAATTTATTATATAACTTTTTAAGACCGACCCTACTTTTCGTAATAAATATATAATTATTTTTTATTAATTACGGAATAACTAGTCCCGAATTTAAATTAAAACTTTAATTAATACTAGTATATCCGGCTACTTTTTTATTAATTATAATTTTATATATATCTA
>JAABUK010004666.1_pt1 | contig 22046 bp, 23 predicted proteins | sample 5559141 | NCBI WGS metagenome assembly JAABUK01 (sample SAMN10711869, study PRJNA513367) | rock metagenome | isolation source: Antarctica rocks | place: Antarctica: Victoria Land, Pudding Butte nord | collected 2016-01-03
ATGGGAGGGATGGTAGGGGAGGGATGGTGGGGATGAGGGATGGGTGTGTTGTGAGTGTGTGGCAAATGAGGCGGGTTGTGGCTTGTATGATGTTTTTTGGGAAAGAGGGTGGTGAGATTTGTGCGCGGTTATTGTAGATGGGTATGAGATGAGTAGGTAAGGATGTTTGATATACTGTTCGTTGTTGTTGTTTGGAGTGGTGTGCAATGAATTACTGAGTATATCGATAGAGCGGTTGGGGTTTGGTTGGGGTCATGAGCGCAGAACGTGAATACAAAGCACGATGGAAAGAAAAACGGATTGATATGAGCAAGCGGTAGTGAGGAAACGCTTTAAGTAAATTGTAGACCCATACCGCCATCTCTTTGCAGATCCTTGCCAACAAGCTCTCGACGACAGACTGACAGCTTAACGTAGAAGCCGAAATCAAAAATCGAAGACTTTGGGGATCGTTTCAGCAAGCTTAGCAGACTAATGAGAGGACAACAGAACGATAGTGGCGATGCTTTCAGCAGTCAACTAGACGAAATTCAACACGCAAAAGACGAATTGACGCGGAATCAACAACAAATCCTCCCTGAACAACGAGGATCTTCTCGTCATCCTGGCGGTCAAGCTCAAACACAGAGCGTCCCCACCACCCGCTCTATTCAGGACATTCAGGGTCAGCAGCCAGCGCCAAGCTCGAACAACTCATCAAATCGTAACATTTGGAATCAGCAGCCTGTCCCTACTACCAGTAGCTCCTCCGTGAATAACATTGAGAGTCAGCCGCCAGCTACAAGCTCAAGCGGTATACCAAGACGTAACATTTGGGATCAACAGGGTCTATTTTCCCCCAGCAAGTCTCTCGTGAACAATAGCGGGAGGCTGCACTATCTTGCGTACGACCCCCGCGGGCCTAGGCAAGCAGTTGGTGTACAAGATCGATCCGTTCGGCCAGCAGCACCACCATCGATCGGGCTCCGACGTGATTGCGATCGTTGTATCGATAAGAGAATCGTGTGTAGTTCAGGGAGACCTTCGTGCAATTATTGTTCCGCGAATGGTCTTCGGTGTCATTACAGCCTGTTGTTTATGGGAGAGTTTGGCTTCGGACCAGGTGCTCCATGACGAAGTGGAGGTACTCCGGTGTACCGTGCCAAAGAAGCGACTGGAAATGCAATTTTGAGGAGAGAAAGGATGGGGGGCACTTAGGTTTCTCGTTGGTGCCTGCGAAGAAAAGTAAGGAGATCGTGCACAAAGAAATAACCCCAATGAAAGAGATATCTGTTGTAATATGTGATCCCAACTTAATCTTTCTCCGGCCCTCGGCCTCCATGTTAAATTTGATGTGGCTGTCTCTGATCATGTATGAAAAATCTCCTCATCTGTAGTATAGACTGGGTGCCCGGTTCCAAAGGAAGGTCAGCCCCTGCGCGGGAACACATTATGGGCCGGTGACGGGAATCTAGAGCCAAGAAAGTGCCTTCCGGCTTGACAAGAAGTCTCTTGAAGTCGTTCAAATTTGGCCGGTGCACGACGCCCTTGGTCACCGACAAATTTATTCCTTCATCGCTACGAAGCTTGGTCACGAACCGTTTCACCTGCGATTGACATTCATTAGTATGGATGAAATCGAGATAAGATTGGGGTGAAAATCTGGTAATGACAGCTCACATCAAGCTCCGATCCCTTCCCACTATCCAGCTCCCAATCGCTAAAATCCAAGAACAGGGTCTGTAGAGCTGGGAAACCCATCCGAGGAGAATACATGTAAGCAGTTGCGGGTTCGAAAAAGTCGCGCCAGCCTCTCCAAAGCGTTTCACGATCGATGGGATGCCCGCGTGTTCGTATGATAGGAAAATTTGAAGATCCCAATCTTAGATTTACCTTGGTAAGCATGGTAAGTCTGCCGTGTTGTCCAGGTTTCATTCCAAAGACATGCTGCCGGGGTAATTCGCAGAAAAAAGCTCTCAATAGCATCTGGCGAACTAAATTGGAAGTTGTTCTTTCGGTAAAGTGTCTGAAGCGCCTCGTGGTAAATTGAGCGAGACGTGCGAAGGATTGTTGCGTCTATGTCCTTTATCTGAGGACGAGTTCCAGCCAGGACGGATTTTCGGGGACCCATGAGTCTGTGCGGATCCATAACTGTTCCTTTGGAGATTAAGAGGAGCTCATATATCATGAATCTGATTTCGGAAGGTATGGTGAGAAAGTGGCAGCTGGACGAAATCTGAACGTCCGTTACCTGGGTTTCGACAGGTTCAGCTGCATCATACTGCGCGCTTTCACCAGGGAACCTGGGTAGTGCTGGTGGTTTGAGCAATACTATTTTTCTCCTGCGTATATCTCTGTTGCCCTCTGAACCGTCATAGCTAAGGCTTTGCATGTGATTCCCATTGGTACATGGGCAACTCGAGGGTCCGATGCGGAAGCTGAAGCTGAAGTATCGCCCAATGCCAAATGTGAAGTGGACCATGTTTGCGACGTTGTGTTTGTCGACGATTTGCAATTTGGCATTGGTAGGAGTATATGGTAGGTCGAAATCAATCAGGTAGTCTCAAACAAGGGGACAATGCCGTGACTTATACTCAACCCGTTTCTTGCCCATGGTAACTTCGCCCTCCTCGAAGCGCCCTGCTTTTTCTCTCTTAGTACGGCAGAGCCATGAAATGCCATCCGCCGACAAAGTCATCAAGTCTGCTCCAATCAAAGACTCGAAAGTAGGCAGATGCTACCGCCGTGCCGCAACCAAGTCTTACCACAGTCATAGTGTTGCCATCGACAGCGATACGCCGGCACAGCCATCGAGTATGCTCCAATAGAGAACGGCGAAAGTGTCATCAAGAGGACAGGGTGACGCAGGGGCTGACGCGAAGGATTTCCAGGACACCCTCAATGCTCGGCTGTGAGCGCTTCGCAGTTTCACCATGCAATGTTGGCAATACCTGACTATTTCATTGGTTTGTACTTACGCTCTTAATGGTCTAGCGGCACATAGGAACTAAAATTGAAGCCCTGTGACATGGTGTGAGGTGGAGTGAAAGTACGTTTCTTGCTGTACGCAATCTGTTAGCGCCGAACGGGTGTTTCAGAGATCGCAAGCAGGTTAGAAGTGTGATTGTTGTGCTTGGAAGAGTTTCCCTTGGCTCCATTAAGTATAGAAATATTGCTAGGTTTGAGGTGGTGAAGGCTGTTAGATTGAGGCATTCAGCCCTACCATACTAGTGGCTTGGCAATGGTGTCCACGTTTATGTTTTCAACCTCTTCTATTCTTACCTTCTTAGAGTACTCATTACGTAGTCATAATCACGTTGTTCAACATGGGTGCAATGGCTACATCTGCAGATTATCGTTCACAGAACGCTGTTTGTCAGCTACTCTCGAAACGTTAATATGCGTAGAGTATTGGTAACTGTTTGTGCAAGAGATGGTGCCTATTTCATGTTGTACAATTCAGCAACTCGTCCGCCGAGCCCTACGCAGCAATCTTGCCCACTAGCCCCTCGGTGAAAGCCCACAAATCGCTCGAATCATGCTTGTCAAATGCTGCACCCGTCCAATACGTGTTCCTCGCTCCCTGCAGCGCTGTCAACTTTGCGTAAAATCCCGCCTCGACAGCTTGAGCCGAGACGCGCAGCGCGTAAGGCGCGTGGCTGTTGTAAGCCACCAATTCTGGCTGCAAGTGGGACGCGGTGGTGAAGCCGTTTGCGGTTTGAAATTCGGTGATGCCGGTGACGAGGGCTGCTTTCACGTCGGCGTCGGAGGCGAGGGCTGATGAGGCGCCGAATGTCACATCTTTGAGGCCGGGGACGCCGGTGTTGCCGAAGACGCCGGATGGGGTTATGCTGTAGAGTGCGGGCACTGTTGGGATCGGGTAAATGTCTATATTAGCTTATTCCTGCTCCCGCAGATTGTACTTCGAAACAGGTGGATGGCAGGAAGGAGGATTCCTTACATGCTGGAAGATTGTAGGGTGTGCCGGCGCCAACGCCCATGACGACAACATTGTCGGGTATGCCTGTGTTACGCACGAGCGCAGTATAGTAGGCCCCATTTGCCCATTGAGCGAAGAGATTGTGCTCGGTGGGACTTAAGTCAAAGCCGGCTAGGTTGGAGATTAATGGTGGGATTGAGATGAGTAGCTTTTTCGCTACGATGAGCTTCACGCCTTCAGTGGTTTGGATCAGGACTTTCACACAGTCGTTGCCGTTGCGGTCTGTTGCTATCACTTTGCTGTTCAGGAACACATCCGCTGAGAAAGCCGAGGAGTTAGTAAACCTTGTTGTGAAGGAACGGCTGGTTAAGACGTACCTCCCATTTCCGCACGCGCCTTCACATACAGCTCACCATTGTCGAGCCGGACAGTTTTCACGAACCCTGTCTGCGATCCGGCCAAAATTGCCGGGCCAAAGTTCTTTAAGATGTACAATGTCGGGATCGAGAGTATGTCTCCAAAGCCTTGCTCATATTCATTGATGATGAACACGGCAGCGTCAAGATTGTATTTCTTCACAAAGTCTCCGAACGGGATGAGCAATTCTGCAGGTACAGGATTGGGTAGGTCCCAGCCAGGAGTATTGAGAAAGGGATACTTGGCAAGCTGAGCGGCGTATGCGCCGAAGGCGGCCGTGGGATCTGTAGGGACATACTCGGTGACGTTCTTGCCCGTGCGAAAATCGACGTAGTATTCCTGCAAAGACGGGTCCGGGGTTGAAGGTGATGGTGTCGTGATTGGGATGTTAAATCTCGCAAAGTAGGATGTGACGATGGAGGTGTTTTCATACTCGAGCACGCCGTAGTCAACTTTCGCCTTGGTGGTGGGGTCAGTGTACGTGTTGGTGTGGCCGCCCAGGACGCTCTGGGCCTCCACCACCACCACACTCTTGCCTCTATCGCGGAGACCAATAGCGGCATATGTGCCTGACGAGCCTCCGCCGATGACGCAGACATCACGTTTGATGATGGAAGAGGGGCCGTATGTGGATTCATCGATCCATGGCGAAGGGAGGGCTGTTGTCAGAACAAGGACGGAGCTACCGAGAAGGAGTCCAAGGAGAGTCTGTTGAATCGCCATTATCATGTACACGTTGTGTATTTACACGTTTTGTGTGCTGGTCAATGAGAAGGGAACAGGAGGGTTGGTGCTTCAGAGCGTGATGTGTATTGGTCTCTCACTCAGACGTGGACATTTTTGATGAAGTTGAAAATTTCTACTACGTAATTTTCATGTGGCTTCACTTTCCAACTGGCCCTGTTGTGTTGGTAAACCGGTCCCTCGGCGCTCTGGGGTGAATTCCTAGAGGTGCCGGCTGATGACCTCAGGGTAGCATTCACCAGATCCTATACCTTACTTGTCAGCCAACACCTCTAGGAATCCGTCCCAGAGCGCCGAGGGGCCGGCTTACTACAGGAAGTAGCCAGTTGCCGTCATGGCCTATTCTGGACTGGTCAATTTGCCCTCATGGCCCAGTGTGCAGCATGACAGAGGCGCAGACGGGCTGACATAACAGGAACTATGTCGTACAAAGGGAACCAAAGAACCCATCTTTTCAGTCGCTCTAAGGAATTGCGCATAGAGCGTATTCCCTGAGCGACGGTATACAATTTACTATGTCAACTATTCAGAAAGGACTCTTGTGAACTTGGATACCATAGCTGTAGCCTCAGCTCAACTCATTCTTGAGGAAGGCTACGTCGGAAAGCTTACATATGATTGAATAGGAGTCTTGACACATGGTAAGCGTGCAAATAAGAATAGAGGGCATACCCCTCCCTCGTAGGATTCACACACATACATTAGTAAGCGTCCTGCGTATTCTTAGCGCTTGTTGGGAACCAAGTGTATTCTATCACCAGTTGGAGTCATGAGGTCGTTCAAGGATCGAGAGATCGGACTGTACATATCGTGGCAGCTGTCAGGCTCGTTGTAGATAGTAAGATCGGCCGAGTAAATCACGATCCACGTTGCTTTTGGTTGATCCGGGGGAAGCTCCTCGTGGCGGGATTGCTGACTGTACTGCAACATTAATCATGGATTCACGGTAGGGCAAAGGAGTCCGAGCCTCCCATGTCCTTGCACATTTTGGTGTGCTTGAATCGCAAAGAAATGCTTAGTCGGGGTTGGTTTCCCTGTTCATGTTTCGTCGCCGACTCTGTGTTGCAATCTGGTCTTTGGCATCAAAGCATCTGTGCTGCTCGTAAGTTGTAATCGCCATATCGATGTGTGTAAAAGCGCACCAGTGAGGACACATTGCAGGAGTGGGTTATGACTTGGGGAAACAACGAAAAGGCTGCGATGTAGCTTGGATGCCATATGAGGCGAACTCGGGAGGACACAATGGCTATAAAAGAGTCTTGCCCTTCTGCCTTCAAGACTATTAGAGTCGACGTCTTGAGCCTGCCTCATGACCAATATTCTCTTCATTCAAGCGGGCGTTAAGAGATGATGAAGAGGTGGAGGTCGAGAGGGAGGATAGATTCAATGTGAGGGAGGTTGTGTCCACAACGAGGAGTCGTCAGATGCGGACTGAAGTGAGAGCAGCGAAAGCGTACTGACCCGCGCAGTATGGAGCGAGACAGGACATGGCCCGAAGATTTGTAAGAGAGGGATTAGATGCAGCTGTACAAGACGTTGGGACGCCATACCGTGCACCCGTTCATATATGACTTCAACCACCTCACCCCAGTCACACCCATCTCCATAGCCCTATACCCCAGATCCACCGCCAGCAAAATCCTGTTGATGATTGGTCCTCTTCCGCTGCCACTCGACCGTCCCCTTCACATCCACAATATCCCTCAACTTGCTTCCCAACTTCACAACCCCACAGCGTACCATGCGCGGATCAATCGCTATCGTCTTCTTGACAAGTTCTTGGGCGGTGGGAGAGGCGTCGAAGCGCATGATGAAGTGGTGGCCGCTGTCATGGCGGGCTTGATTTTTCTTCACGGGGCTGCTGAGGAGGAAGGGGCCCCAGTTCGTTATGCCGCGGACTACACCGCCTTGGGCGAGAACGAGGGCACCGGCTGTGCGGGCAATCCTGGGGTGAAAGATGTCAGTCTATGTAGAGGAAAGCTTGCTGCAGCACATCGAAGGGTGACGGAGCTCTCGTGATAAGCAGGGTGAGAAGTACTCTTTCACTTCGTTCGTGTTATGCGGTCTGCGCACGCGGACCTGAACATGGTCAGCATCAGCCTCTGTATATAGTTAGCAGGGCGCTCACCACTGCTATCATCTCATACAACATAGCGCCGTCGGTCGAGCTTCATCATTGATTGAAGAACAGCAATCTTGGCGTTCGGCGAGAACGGCGGCGGAGCACTTTTGTCCGCCACCTCCGCCTGGCAGGGCTGCTAGCGCCTTTTCGTGTCCCAAGCTCCCCGCAGACGTCAAATTTCTGCAATTGTTTGTGCTTCTCAACCCACATAATGGCGGCCATTGCGAGAATGAGAGTACCGGCGAGGCTGCCAATCAACCCTTCTACTTTCCAATCGTGCCAGCGTACCAGGCTGGCTGCTCAATTGCAATCACGGCTCCCGCGAAATTCCCCGAGCACCGGCGCACGAACCTTCCTGACTTCTTCAACTTGTATGTGGGATCGCTGAGTGAATCTCGCTGCCACGGCGACTGATTATATCGCGGCAGTGCAAGAGAAGAAATACACCAAAGATCATGAATGGATCGAGTTGAGCGAGGACGGCAAGACTGGTAAAAAACCCCCCTTCACTCTCCCTCAGAGCCAATTGATCTCGATACTAACGCCCACTTCCTCTACTACAGGCACAATCGGCGTCTCAGTCTTCGCAGCCAAAAATCTCGGCGACGTCGTCTACGTCGAACTCCCCACCCCCGACCTCGAAGTAAGCGCCGGCGACTCCATCGGCGCCGTGGAGTCCGTCAAATCGGCCTCAGACATCATGACGCCTGTTTCAGGGAAAATCATAGAAGCGAACGATGTCTTGCAAGAGAAGCCGGGGACTATCAATAAAGGGCCAGAGAGCGAGGGGTGGATTGCGAGGATAGAGGTGAAGGATGGGGATGAGCTTAAGGAGTTGATGAGTGATGTTGAGTATGGGCAGTTTACGGCGGAGTGAGCTGCTGTATGGGGGAGATTTCAACAACGCGTGGGGAATGTGCAGGCCTGGGTTTCAACATGGGATCTTTTGGCGTAGGAGGTGGGTTGTGGGAAGGTTTGCCGAAGCCATTGGACATTTGTGTAAGTTCGGATGAGCTTACAGATTGGCTCTGGCTGAGCCTGAATCTGAGATTTTTGATCGTACTCCTTTCTGGTTCTCCAAATTTCGTTCTTGCAAAATCCAGTGAAACCTGAGCATTCGACTGTCTCTGCGTCGTACCCATCATCGATCCTCCTGCTCGACCTCATATTTTCTCCACCAAGGCAGAAAGGACGCCCCTCTCGATTTCTGAATCCATCATAAACAAACGATATACATCCGTGAATCATCGAGGGCAACATCCAATCCAAGATCACATCTCTCCCAATACCAATCCCAACTCCCAACCTTGCACAACATCAAACACCCAATCCAAAATCCATCAATTATTTCCCATCTCAAAACCCTATCGCTGACTCCAACCTCATACACACACACTCATCCTCCAATCTCTACCCCAAACAACCCAAACGTTCAAGTATCAAAACCCACCCCACAGTGCCGATACCAAAACCATTCATGTCGTACAGAAGTCCATCCAATGAAAAGTGTCAGGGCATCTCCATCAACTATGTCAATCCCACCTCCCCTCTTGTTGGCTCAAGATCAAATACCAAGACCTTTGTTATGCCGTACCCAGATACATATTAAGCCGAGAGTTCTGATACCGAGTTGATTTCATCTGGAGACTCGTCTTGCACACTGACGGTTCTTTGCCTTCGGGTTGGTTAAATTGGTGGGCGTGGATTGGATAGATTACCCTCTCCTCGCAAAGACTACTGTCCAGACTGCCGCATTGTCCATGAATCTGAAAGGACGGCCGCCGTGTTGAGACGGTATGGTTGGCACATTATTTGCTCTTACAGCCATTTTTCAGTAGCGCTCGATTTCGAATATGACGGTCCTTGTTCCCACATGTTGATTCCTTGCGCTGGAGGATTGCAGAGTTCGATGGCCGATGAGCGTTACCGCCAGCCAATGATGTTCAAGATGTTTGCTGCAATGGAGCGTCACAATGTGCGGCTGCAAAGAGGTCTCGCCCTCCTGGAAAGTGAGAAACTTGATTTGAAGTGTGAGGTGGGCCTCTTTTTACGGAGATCTGCTTCCCCAGATTTGCTATACCCATCCCTGTTCTTCAAGACTGCGAGAAGTTGAGAAGGGGATTGCGGGGCATGAGGCGAATCAGTGTTGAGGTGGTGAAGTGAATGGCGCGAAACGAAATGACAAGTGAGGAGGGAGGCCTCACTAGATTTTTAAAAAAGAAAATAAATGGCAAAAAGAATGATCAGTCAGAACCGGAAACCGGGTACTGAGCTGACTCTTAAGGACATCAGTCACACTGGTGGTTGCGGATAGTGAGGTCAATTTAATGAACAATAATCCGCTTGTGCGCTTCCAGTGTGGAGCTGACGACCCGATTCGAACTCGGAGCATGGCTTTGTGATAAGTAGGATTCGATAACCGGATAGCATTTCTGCTAACGCCCTCCCTCAGTACCACTCAGCCAAGTCGTCTTGATTCTGAGAAAGTAGGCGAAATACTAATATATTAACGGGCTTGATTTATTTTGATAGCCACTTCATTATTGACCCGTCTTTGATATGTTTCTATCTCCACGAGTCAGTGTAGTGCCATAATCCTATTGTGTCGTGTTGGTGCCGGATCTTTCATTGTGCTGAAGTGCACAAAGAGTGGGCCATGTGTTGATAGCGAATCGACACTAACCATGCCTAGCCATCATTGCTCAACGCAACAACATTTTACAACATCTTTCATTACATTCCATCACGTCCAGATACCCGGGATTCGATGGCAAGGGACTCTTCGCTCAAACAAAGAGGAACGCGACGAAGCACAAGGACCGGGCCATCACTACCAGCGCATCTCGCGAACCTGGTTCCTGTTACCGACACCGGTGCTGCCGCCAGGGCGCAGTACGGTACTCCGGACAAGGACCTCATCTCAGAGCCCGTCAAGGTGAAGATGGCATCTTCCCAGAGTATGTTACCGTTCTTCCTACCCAAGATCGACCTTGATGAGTATTACAGCCTCGAGGGCTGTCGCGAGCCTTGCCTGGAGCCTCGAACTGGTCTCGAGCACATGGCACAACACCATGACTTTTGTCTGCCGGTCCTTGCATGGGCCATTCAAAACAAGGTTGAACCTCGATGCGTCAAGACCTACCTTGACTCATACGAGGCGGCCACAGTCAGAGTTGATCTTTCCGTTGCGGGTGATGTCTCCGTACAGGAGTCTCGATGGCCAATACTTTATTTCGCCGCAGAAGCGAATTCGCCAGAGATTGTAAGGATACTCTGCAAGGCTGGAGCAGATCCAAATCCCGAACTTTCCGCCTTTCTCTTGGACTCTTGCTCACCCCTCACCATACTATCCTACACTGTGTTAAGTGCTGAGAACAGCCTGTTGGATACTACAGATACTCTTCTCGCCCTACTTGCAATGGGCGCAGATCCTGCTCAGATCCCGAGAGACATGTGGGATGATTATCTGGCGACGCCTAGGAGAGACTCGCCGAGCAATGACGTTGGTAACTTCGAAGGCAAAGATGGCGGCAATCTCGTGTGGTGCACGACAGAGGTTCGACATGCTCTATGCCGTACATTGAATCTGATGCAGCGCTATGCTTTGTGGAAAGCTGGTAATACACCACGTCCGACACCACGAGCGCTCCAATGTGCAGAGGCTTGGGGCATGTTGCCACTCTTTGAGGTACCCTTCCATATCATAGGTCAGCAGCAGTCCACGCAGCTGGTACAGAAGAGTATCTTGAGCCATCGACTTTTCGAATCCGACACCCCATTAGTCTTTCTTTTCACAGGCCCCAGCGGACACGGGAAGACTGAACTTGCGCGTCGTATGGGCGCCCTCCTCTCCCTCGATATCCTCTCCATTGACTGCACGGAAATGCGTATGGAGACTGACATCTTCGGACCGAAGGCTCCGTACCAAGGTTCTGTGGCAGGAACCCCTCTCAACAATCATCTCGCGACATGGACAGGCCAGCGAGCAGTAGTCTTCTTAGACGAGTATGACAAGACCACAGCCGATGTTCGCAACTCCATGCTCCTACTCTTCGAATCTGGAGACTACAAAGACCGGCGTAACCATAAGCAACTTGATTGTTCCAAGATCATCTGGGTGCTGGCTGCCAATTTTGGAGTCGAGTTAATCACCAAATTCTGGACGGGCAACCTCAAAGGCCGCAACATGGAGCAACAGGAGAAGGCCCCACTGAAGACCCTCGAGACCTCACTCAAGGCCCATGTTCTCAGCAAGATAGGAGCACCCGTCACAGGTCGCATCTCCGAGATCGTCCCATTCTTTCCCTTCAACGAAGACGAGCAAGCCGTCACGGCCTATAAATTCATGCGCCAGCTATGGAACTCGGTCCGCGGCCCCATCGATACAGGCCTCAAGTGGTTTCCAGGGCACTCCTTTGTCAATTACATCGATGATGGTCGAGTCGCCACATGCCTCGCAAAGGAGGGCTATAATCTTGATCTTGGTGCACGCTCGCTGCAGTGTGCTGTCGTGCGACATGTACAAAGAGGATTGGCAGCCGCATTCTTCGGAGAGGCAGGAGAGATTAGCAACGCCATGAATGTTGGGCCACTGACCAACTATGACGTCCGTGTGGTATCCATTGGGAGTGATTTTGACGAGGTGCAGGTCAAATGCAATGGAACAAGAAGTATTCAAGAGCGTCCGGTGGCACTGCGTGAGCTTTTGTCTCCGACGCCTGTCTCGCCGGCTTCTAGCGCGTCCAGTGAGTTGTAACGGTACCTATATCTTGGTCGTTTTCAAACCTCCTTTATCATCCCATGAAGCCTGCCATGATATTGAATCCCCATTTCCGATAGCCGTTGGGATCGGCTGACACTCAATGCACCTTTCAGATGATGAACTGATTATTGGCGAACACGTACATCGTACCTCTTTCCAGAAACCCACTCCGAAAACACCCATGTCCTCAGGATCATGGCCGGCGCGTTCCGCACGTGTGCCCGAAAACCACTAGATGTACTAATAATCATCCTCCCAGCCACATGCAAATCGATGAGAACCCCACCAGGGAACTGAAGAGCTTGAAGGGTCACGGCATGGTCGGCGTTTTGATATTCTCGATTCGGGTTGGCTTTACATATGGGATGATGAACGGCCACCGATGAAACAAATCTTCCGAGCGACTGCTTAGGTCAATTAGGTAGTATGGTTGATATTGTCTGCATCAATCCAGGCTCTTTGATTATAAGGTTCTCTAAGAGGATACAATGTCTCCTCCCACCCATGTGAAGTAGGCAGCCAGCCGGTTAAATAGAGCCACGCAAGCGCAAGTCGAAGCTCTGGGCTCGGAGAAAGCCCGGAGACAAAAGGTTTTCTTCAATCTTCGGTGCGACACTGCACTCCACAATACGCTCGTGGCTTCGAATTACGTGTAAGGGCTGGGTGGGACAGAGAGAAAGTAATCTCGAATATCATGTAGTCCTTCCCAACTTATTTCTGGCCGGAACGCTAATGGCGCCAACGCTAAGGTACATTAGGGCAAAAATACGCTAGTGTCTGTATAGCGTCGTTCTCGCTTGTCCCAGCATTACTCAGTCCTCTAAGTTCCACTTCGTTCTTCCAATTTTCAATTGCCTCTCAGCCTGGAGAGTAAAGGAATTGAAGTGCAGCCTCATATAGCCATTGTCAGGATGGCCTCGGTACTGCAATGCCCCGTGGGACCAGACTTGTGATCGTATATCTGATATTAATGACTGCTCAGCTAAAGCTTCCATAGACCTCATGCCTATCTGGCGTCATGGGGATATGTGACAATGTCGGATTTGACTACCAAAGAGCGGCCTTCAGCTCGGGCACAGAGCCATGACAGCCCTGTTGAAGACGCCATGAAAGACGGAAAGGCTCAAGGGGCACCCGCGAAGAGACCTTCAATAATCCCTAGAGTTTGGGCGAGATCTGGACTCAATGTAGGAATGCTCATGATGATGGTCAAAGGTGCTCTGCCCCCAACGATCTCGCTTGCGATGTACCAGAGTACGCCGGTTGCGAAGATTTACTCCACTCTTGGATATCTGGTTGCTATTATGTCAGTCTTGAGCTTTGCCATTCTTCCCAGGAGTAAATTCCTGCAGACCATGCTTCTAAACATTATTGGAGTATGTATTGGCTCGGCGGTTGCACTGCTTCAGATATACTGTAGCGTACAAGCAAGAGCTCACACGACCGCTGCGCCCCCGCCATCATCCAACGGGCCAAGTCCCGGATCTGCAGTATCTGGATACAATTCCTCAGCTGCAGCCGTTTGTGCGGTCTGGCTTTTCTTCAATATCTACCTCGCCAATACAATTCGCGCATCCAGGCCGCAATTACAATTTCCCGTCATCATGTACTCCATCTTTGCCAATGTGGCTTCAGTCTACGCACCATCCTTTCCGACTATGGCTGCAGGTATTTCATTCGCCGAAGGGTTACTGGAAGCATTCTTGACGGGTTTCGCTATTGCGACCGTTGTGTCACTATTAGTATTTCCTACGACAGTACGAATGACGTTCTTCAAACAGTCTGCTGGCTTCATCCATCTTGTTCAAGGTACTCTAAAGGCCCAGGTTGTCTATCTGGCAAGCTTGGAAAAGGTGGACATGTTCGCACAGCCAAAAGACAGCACGGACTACGATGATGAGGGAAAATTCCAGAGTCATAAGAAGCGCAAAGCAGAAAAAGACATTGCGAGCCCGGAGAGCCTAGAATTGCAATCCGCCATTGCGGGACTTGGGGAACTTTACGGGAAAATGCATCCTGATATCGCGTTCGCAAAGCGAGAAATGGCCTGGGGAAAATTGGACGCTTCCGATATTTCCGAAATTTACAAGCTGATGCAAGGTATCACGTTGCCATTGACTGGTATGAGTAGTGTAGTAGATATCTTCCAGCGGATCGCCGCGAAGTGGGGCTTGGCGGAGGCAGATAATGCTCAATCTTCGGAAAACCAAGTTGCTCAGGAGATCAGAAGCGATTGGAATGAGATTATGAAGTCTTTGCATGATCCATTCGAGGCCATGACAGAAGCAATGGATGCTGGCCTCCAGCATACTCTGTACACCCTTGAGCTTGCGGAACCTCCCAAAAAGCAAAAGAAGAAAGGCGATGGCGAAAGTGATGAGTCCTCCCAAGATATTGAAGCTGAGGCTGGAATGATGGAGCCAGGCACTGCTAGTTACGCTAAGTACTTGGAGAGAAAGATAGAAGCCTTCCACGAGCAGCGCAAATCGACTCTTGCCCTTTATTGTCGGCACAGAGCAATCGAATTGGAAGCGGACTTTTTTGAGAACAATCACGAAGCTGCCGCGAAGATCCACATTGATCACGAAAAACTTGATGAAGAAACTGTCAGAAGGAACAAACGCCAACTTTATCTTGTCCTCTATGTCAGTACATCTATTGTTTCGAGTGATACTTCTACGAGCCGTTGGCTCTTGACGTAATGGTAAGCCGGGAGAAGACATTGCTAATTGGTTCTTAGATGGAGTTCCTGCTATGGTCAACCGGTAGAGCTGTTCTTGAGCTTGTGCAATTTGCGGATCGTAAGGTCGAAGACGGCACAATGAAAAAGAAAAGATTTGTATTCCCCAAGAAACGGCGGCTCAAGAGGTGGTTCTTAAATCTCTTGAAAAGCGAGGATGGAGGTACAGAGCACACTCCAGATGCGGCGGAGAGCGGTGGAGTTGGAATCTATTCTGGGCAATCCTTTGAGGCTCCGAAAGATCCCGAACACCTCCCTCCAACCAATGCGTGGCAACGATTTGGCAACTGGTTCAGAGGCGTGGGTGGTGTCCTAGGGAGTATTGAGTCAGCTTTTGGATTTCGAGTCGCCTGTGCTACCTTGAGTATTGGCATTGTCGCGTATTTGGCAGACACACGTACATTTTTCTTGGAACAAAGACTGGTTTGGGCAATGATAATGGTATCAATTGGGATGACCGTCACAGCAGGGTCCGGGGTGTTTGGGTTCGTTGGCAGAGTCGCCGGGACATGTAAGCGGGCACTCCCCAAGCTCGGTGCAACGCTGCTCATAGGTCTCTAGTCATTGCCATGTGCACTAGCCTGGTCATATGGTACATCGTGGATGGTCATACCGCTGGTGTGATTGTCTTCATCTTCATCTTCGTCTTTATTGAGTTTTATTTCATCATGGCATACCCTCGATTTATTGTGGTAGCTCTTCTATCAATTGTCACACAAGGTAGACATAACAAAGCCCAGTGCACTCAAGTTTGACTGATATTTGAGTAGTGATGATCATCGGCTACGAACTTGAAGTGAAGAAAGTTGGAGTAAAAGTAAGTCAGACTGCATAATCCAAGGTCCTAAACCTGACGCTGGACAATTGCAGGTGGCCACAAGCAACGGGCAGCCCTATTACCAGATTGAATTGCTCGCACCGTATCGGCTTGCCTGTGTGTCTGGGGGTATGCTCATTGCCTTCATTTGGACCTTCTTCCCATACCCTCTCACAGCTCGTTCCCAGCTTCGAAAAGACCTTGGCGCGTCACTCTACCTTTTGGCAAATTTCTACTCTATAATACATACTACGGTTAGTCTTCGCGTCCGAGGACAAGAAGGCGACCTATCGAAAAAAGAAAGCCCCGGCCGAAAATTGGAGAAGGCACGCTCTGAGATCTACGTCAAAGAGCTGGGCCTTTTAGCAGGTTTGCGGCAGCACTCGGCGTTTACTGCATGGGAACCGTCCTTGGGCGGTAAGTTTCCCAGACAGCAATACGACACCATCATTCAAGAAACGAACAAGTAAGAATGTCGTACCCAATTTTCTCGAAATATATTATGCTGATCAATCTCGTTAGCATCTTGAACTACCTCGCCCTGATATCTTACCCCTCAAAGAACGTCGCACATGGAACGCCCACATCCCCAGATCGCTCGACTTGGCTTGAGGATTTGTCCCGGCTCGTGGGCTCTGTCAGTACTACATCCCAAGAAATCACTTCTACGCTTTCTCTTCTCTCGAACTCCGTGACGAACGGTAGTCCGCTTCCGCCTTATTTGAAAGCTCCGAAACCGTACCAACTCAGTGGAAAGCTTGAAGAACTCGACGAAGATATCCTGAGCATCAGCCATATTGCTGAACCAGGGTATAGCGCCTTTGCTGTCATGCAGATCGCGAGCAGTCTGGTCAGTGACGAGTTAGGGAAGCTGATTGAGTGAGTGAGAACCGTTGATTTACAGATAGTCTATGCTTACTTTGGATCGCTAGAAACGTAAAAGCTCTGGTGGGCGAAGTTGACTTTTCTTTCCATATCATCCCTAGCGCTGAATCATCCGAGGAAGCGCTGTCCAACAAGGGTAAGACGGAGTAGAAGTGCGTTGACCCTTGGGGTCCAGGCCGGTGTGAATTACGTGAAGCGTGGCCCCGCAGGATGAGGTGAGGTCCATACTCCAACTCGCCATCCCTGGTCTTCACTACAGATAATCCATCTGTGAACCGTTCTCAACACTTCGTGAGGCATCGGTACAGCTCATTGAATGGCTACATAGTCATTGTGTAGCGTTGTACAAGACCAATCTGCGGCATGCAAGCCAGAGATCGAAACAAAGCACGGCTAAAAATTTACAACGGCCGATAAGCATAGTTCAGCATCTATCGATCCCAGAGAGTCAAGAATCATTTAAAATTGTTCTAGCTGACCAGTACTTCACTCACGTAGACCAACGTGGAAGCAGTCTCCTCTTCTAGTTGGTATTACTTCGTGAGTGGGAGAAATGGCAGCGAGCACTCCCAAAAGCTCATGACAAAGGGTATCCACAACATTTTTGCGAGCTACGTCAAATTGCTTTCCTCGACAGCAGCACCGCCAGCATCTTGCAGGAGATGCCGGCCGGCCACACCCGAGATACGGTTGGAAGCTAGAGACAGGATATTGCAGCTGACGACCACCTTTGGACTGGACTTTTAGTCATCCCTCGTCGGGTGATAGCGATCGTGCTCCGCCAGTACACCTGAAGATAAAGCTACTTGTTCCTAGACTTTGGACGGCGCCTTAAAGAGATTTCCTCGAGACTGGTTGCAAAAGGTCAACAAGATGACTCTAAATGTGATTTTGTCTTTGAGAGGTAAGGTCTCACAACCATCATCCTAAACCCCATGCCGGCTCGTTTCGTTCCAGCGATCATTGGCAGGACAGCATGTTGTTGTTCCGAGACTATGTGAAACAGCTTCCAGATTCCGTTCAACAGTAATTATCTGTTCGCTCACTACGATTAGCAAATATCGCTTACAACGTTTGATATGTCTCGCTGAACGCTTTTCAAGCGCTCCCATGCGCAATTTGCGCTTTGCACGTGTCGTCACTGTCTTGTATCAATAATCACACTCAACATCAACAACCTCGTCATCGCCACCAAATCCTCTACAGAAACGCGTCTTCTCTCGCCCCATAGCTCACTGTCCCATGATCCCACATCAGCCCCAGCAGACTCCATCTCCTACCCCTCCTATCCCCACATCCACCACCAAACCCCAGCCAGCACCACCGCACAAGCTTGATACGCCGAGTCCGATCCAAAAGACCCAACAACTACAACGTCCGCAACACATGCAAGCCCAACCAAATCTGCATCAACAAACCACCGCAGCCTCCGCGCACACGGACCCAACCCCGACCCAGCTACAGTCCCAGAACCATCATCCCACGCCCGAAATTCGCGCGCTGCGTCAGTCACGACTACTACGTGACGCTAATCCAAAAGGGCAAGGAGAGGCCACACCCTGTGGGGGTGGGTGACATGCTGTTGGCGTAGAATCAGATACACTATCAACTCCATGAGGAACCATGTGAGCATAAAGCATCTCAAACATCCATCCTCCTACAAATCCGACCAGAAAATACACTTCAAAGACCGCCTCTGTAATTTCTTGCCAGGATGAGATTGATGCCAACCAAATGCATGGTCAAGTCTGCCACCAACATCGCCAGCCGGCCAAATGCTCTATACTGATAACGGAAACAACAGGACATTCCGCACCCACAGCGACCAAAGACAAGATGCATTCAATATCCTTCCCCGAAAGCTGTGAAAGTAGCTACTTCCGAAGACACAAAAAAGTGGGTATCAACAAGAATCCCCTCTTAAACCTACACACCGCGCCCCAAAACACCATCGCTATTAACCATAGACAGTCGTAATCATGCAATTCATACCAGCATCAATGCCCGTCGCACTTACCAAAGATGTATAACCTCTACACCACCATCTCAACCGCTAATGGAAATCTCATGCACATCTTCCACCGCGTCAAAGAATACCGGCGGGTTGAGATCAAAGTCTTCATCCTCAAACGCTTGATCGTCTCCCTCATCATCTATAGAAACGGGCGTGCAAGTCATTATAGTGGCGTCTTTCTCAACATCCAAGCCAGCCAGACGGGTGGTGCGGGTCGAATGAACAACTTCCAGCTCGCTACAGCCTCTGCTCGCCAAACCTTGAGCACATTCAATGCCCCGGAGCAAGTCCTCAAACCGGGTCTCGACATCTGCACTCTCGCTATCCCTCTCCCGCGCCTGCAGTAAGTCTCTGGCCAATTTGCCATCGTGGTTCAGAAGAGATACTCCGATCGACTGGAGCCCATGTTGCTTCAAACACTCAACAGTCTCCGTATCCGCAAGTTGCGCCGCGATGTGCAAGATAGTAGATCCATTAGTGTTCGTCTTCGTGTACGCCGCACCACGCTCCAACAGTCGACGAAGGATTTCGTGCGTGTTCTGCATGACAGCCATATGGATGGGCGCATCTCCAGACCCATCGGCTCCATTGGTAATGTTCAGGTCAGCGCCATGATCTAGCAGATACAGCGCACAAGCGGTATGTCTGTTGAAAGTCGCATTGGCAAGCGCCGTTTCGCCATAACGGTCTATCGCATTGATGTCAACGCCAATCTCCGTAAGACGCCGAAGGAGCCTTAGAGAGCCCGAACCCCTGCAAAGTGAATGTATCGGGGTGCGACCGAAGCTGTTGCGAGCGCTGACATCTATGGCCGAGTTGACGAGTAGGTTGATGCATGCGACATTACTAGCATGATGTAGAGGCGACGAGCCTTGACCGTCAGGGAGGCTGGGATCAGCGCCATACCTGAGGAGAGCCTGAAGAGCCTGGGGATCACCGCGAGCGGCTGCCCAGGAAACACAGGTGCGACCATTGGAGTCAGTTGCATTGAGATCCTCGGTCGAGAACTCAAGTTCCGACTCGAGAGTTCTTGGGATAAGATGGAGTACAATTTTGTGGAGAATCGTGAATCCGCGAGTCTCAAGGAAATCCGTGTCACTAAAGATATTTGCCATCCTAGAAGCCTCGTTGTCCGTGAGTTTCCCCATCAGGATTTTTTCCCAAACGATCGCTGCTGGGCTGTTGTTGAAGTCGTCGTCTGTCTCGATCGTAGCGTGTTGGTCTACAAGAAACTTGCAGAGATCCCAGTGTTCATGATCTGTAGCGTAATGTAGGAGTGAGCCACCGAGAGGGCTCACATCCCATGGCGAAGCGAGGCGAGAAGAATAGAGTGCTTGGATACCAGCAATGTCTCCGACCAGTCCATAGCCCCAAAGTTTAGATGTCCAGCCCACGACTCTGGGTAGCTTGAAACTGAGATCAGGTCCTTGGATTGAAGTGTACGACAACGAGGTCGAGAGATGACGCTTCCAAACCCAAGAGGGGAATTGAAAAGTCACAGCTATGGACGGCACAGACCTGCTTCGACATGACTTCTGATCGCAGTCCGCGGTAACCCAAGGTAGCCCGCTGTAGGCAAGCGAGAAAGAGCCAATGGTGCCCGAATCCTTCATTCTTACGACATTCTTCTTATGACAAGTGCAGCTGCACCACTCCTTACATCGAGCAATCGACTTTTGTGTAAAAACCTGCACAGCGTGCCCAACCCCTGAAGCCTTCACAGCTTGCTGTTTTTGGCGAGTCATCTTCAAAGACTTCTCCGAGGGCCTGCTAGCTTGAATATGCACGACCTTGACAGGGCAACGGAACGTACAATTCGTGCTACCGCCCTGAGAGAAAACCTCCAGTGGTGATGGGTTCAACGTTTGTTGCTCAAGGGCCGCAAGCCTCACAAGGGATGCGAGTGACTGCGTGTTCTTGCCTTGTTCAATAGTGACCTTTTCGATCGCAGTCTCGACGCGCCCGAGTATATGCCTTTGCAAAGGACGGCGAATGTGAGTGTAAATACAGAAAGAGGAGTATAAGTTGAATTCGGCAATGTTCCTCGAGACACGCGAGGGGCAAATATGGCTGTGCAGGTGGCTAAAAACTCACGTTGTACTTGCACCGAGGCTCGCTGCGAGATTCAATCGCAGTACTCTCAATTGTTCCCGCAATACATCAGCTTTCCGCCGCCCCTGATTCCATCCCCAATGGCCTCGATCAATTCTGTGATGGTCGGTCCGAGCGGCGTGGTGTTCGACTAACGACTCCAACTCGCTTAATGTCGTCGACGTGCGTGAGATTTGCCAATCCAGGCCCTTAGGGGATTCGATCGGCCTTGATGAGCCATCGCCATAGGCTGGAGGTCTTTGAACCGCTTGACATTGGTTCAGGAGTTCACTAAGATCTGCAACCTCCTCAAGTAGCAGTTTAATCTCCTTGGGAGCCTGTCGAATAGCTCGAAGCCTTTCGGCGCATTTTACTGCCTGTTGTATGGCGGCAACCACTGTAATTGCTGAAGCGGTGATCGACAGAGGATCCATTGATGTCCGGCGAAAGTAAGAAACATCTCGCCACTCGTTCCGCCAGGCATATATATGCCCATCTGGAGTGTCAGCCTGATCAATGAGTGCGGTGTGTGAGTCCACGGTGTGCGAGTTCTTAGTGAGCCTCACCCACCTCTACAGAGTGCCCGGTCTCGACTCACCGAGCCAAGCCACGCGCAAATTGTGGCGGCGCAGTGCATGCGTACATGCCGAGGTGTATCGACTTGTTTTCTTGCCATACATGTAGGAGCTCAGCTTTCATGCGAGGCTTACGTTAAATCACAGACACCTTGAGTTCCTCAAGCTTCATTTGAGTCAGTGGTCACCAATGATAGCCACGTCGTTGGGAAGGACAGCCCATCTTTCGCTGCCTCGTTTTAGCTTGATATGCGTGCCTGCCCACCCCGCTCTACTCGGCTCCGACCATGATAGGGTCTTTGCTCTGTGATGGTGGGAGATCCGCCGCTGTTGCTGTGGGCCTTGAGCGTGTGAGCCGGGAAGGTTGTGTGTTCCCAGAAAACCTGAGTCATGGAAGCATTGGCCTAACACTTATTCGAAAGAACAGGCTGAGTACTTATCGCAATAGATAGCGAGCAACAACTCGTCATACCTTTGATGAGCTAGAAGGTATATTTTCTCATTAGTAAGATCGATCAAGCATTTGACTAGAAACTTCACTCTTCGTCCGAGTCTTCCATCTCGTTAGTTGAAACTTCTAGCTGGCAGTGATTCCCAAGGATATCAGAGGCCACTGGGACAAGAATGTCACGAGATGTTGAAAAATCCGCATACCGTACACACGCCTACCAGATTTCGACTTAAGTCTCATGCCCAAAATCGCATGAATAGCCGTGACCTTACGCAGTGCTTCCATATGAACTGACCGTAACCCATGCGTCGCCCGAAGTTACTCACATCGGCTCCCAAATACGATTCATGTAGCGCCGTACCCACTCTCATTACCTTCCTGCCTTCCTAGAAGCGGCCTCGTATCATCTACAGCTTCCTCTTCCCCCCGAGCCTCAGGACTAGAGCTAGGCACCCACCCTCTCATCCACCCACTTACCCCTCGCCAACTACTTCTACCTTCTCGGTCTT
>JAABUK010004669.1_pt1 | contig 22042 bp, 26 predicted proteins | sample 5559141 | NCBI WGS metagenome assembly JAABUK01 (sample SAMN10711869, study PRJNA513367) | rock metagenome | isolation source: Antarctica rocks | place: Antarctica: Victoria Land, Pudding Butte nord | collected 2016-01-03
AAGAGCTGTTGAGGATGAGTCATCAGTGAGCTGTGCAGGCTGAGCTCACCTGCAGCTGCAGCTTCCTGAGTTGCTCAGGTGCATCACCCCCATCTGAGTCCTTCCCCACCCCCAGCTTACGCCCACCCCCTTGCCTCACACTCTTCTTCAGCATGTCCAGCGCAGCCCTGCGCATCATGTCACGTCAGAGAGAGAGTTTTTTGTTTTGGGAGACACATGACAATTATGGGCTCTGGACAAGCTGTGAAGTTTGGGCATGGTGTAAAGACTGCCGCCAGGCTGCGCTCACTGCAGGTCCTGAGTTGCGGTCTTGCCATATTCTCATATTAACGCTTCAATCTGGAAGAGGCAGCAACACGTGACTCATCAGTCATGCCGGCTTGACAGGATAGGTGTGGGGTGATGGACCAGGAGCACAGCCAAAAGCAGAGCATTCATAACTCCTAATTTCAAGCCCTGAATCCTCCTATGAAGCAAAGCTTCCAACAGCAAGCAGTGCAAGAAGAGCTACCTCTGCAGTCGATTGCTGGAAAACAAACATTTCCTGCTGGAATGCATATACTTGCCACTGTGCGAGGAACCTTTCTTGGTGTTTATAGAGGACGATGTGGTACTGCAAACACTTCTGTTGAGATGAACAGCATATATACTTTCAGTCTGCGGAGGCCTCCTTGGGGCTCGCAAAATAGCAGAAAAAATGTCAAGCCAGTCTTTTGGAAAGAGAACTATTCCTTATTTCTTTCCTTTCCTTTCCTTTCCTGTTTTGACATCACATGCAGGGGCTACCTGGCTGAGGCACAATTTGCAGGGAAGGACAAAAAGATCATGCAAAATTAGCCAGCAGCACATTTGCTCACACACAGAATGCAACTACATGTTCATGTTTCTGTAGCGACAGACAAGCAACAGCACCAACCTGATGTGCAGCATGTTTCCTCCCAGTTCCAGCACTGCACCCGGGGCTGAGTCAGACACCCAGGCGTCCAGCTGTAACTGCAGGCGAGCAAGCTCATCAGGGGTCAAGGGGCCCCTGTCCCCACCCTCCCCCTTCAGCAGCCTGTAGCAATGCCAGAAACAACATCTTTGTCAATGTGGGCAGGTATACCATGAATTCGTTTTGTTTTGCAATGTTACCATTTCATAGGTGCCGAGCCAGCCATGCATCTCCACAAAAGCTGTATCTGTGCACTCATTTCATTCTTTCAGTCACTCAATTATTCATTCCTGTGTTGATTTGTTCGTACGTTCGTTCGCTTGTTCATTCATTTGTTGATTCCACCTCTTCTCTTGAAGTCCAATATGTAGAGTGTGAAGTAGCTGCCTGTTTGAGGTCCTGTTTTGGCATCTGCTCAAGCAACGCTCTTTGATAACTGCCATATGTGATGCATGCCTGCCAGAGGGGTCTTAGCTTATTAGAATGCTGCATCTCCTGTCCTCATCACACATGACAACAAAAGAAGAAGAAAGTTTGCAAGCTTTGGCCAACCAACAGGTCTGATTGCTCGCGGCAGAGCCTCAGCAACCCTGCCTGGTGTCATTCATTTGCGTCAATCTAAACACGCTGCAGCTCCAGAATGACGCAGTATGCACGAACTTATCAGCATATGTTGACAGATGCACAGGGTACACTACTTGCAATATATACTCCATACCAGTAGACAGGTCTGATGCGTATGAAATTATTATGTATATGAGAGAAATATGCTTAGGTTGAGCCATGACCTGATCTCATCTTTCAGGTCCCTGATTTCCTGCTTCAGGCGCTTGATGACAAGGCTTGGGTCCACCTCTTCGTTCACCACCACCTGCATCAAAGCTGATGTGTGAATGTGCCAGATGCACGACATGACCAGCACAGGGGGAATTGCAAAGTAGGTCCACGTGTTCATTTGCTGTCACCTACAGCACTGCTCAAGTCTAAGCCAAGACAAGGCACTGGGGAAATGTACCATTGCAGACTAGGTCCATCTCTTTGTCCAGGATCACCTGCAGCGCTGCTCAAGTGTGAATGTGCTGGATGCAAGACAGGACAAGGCATAGGGGGATTGCATCACGGCACCACACGTGGGGTGGACTGAAAATGCCTGTGCATGTGGATGATGCACAGTGTACAGGTTGTGGCACCTTGAATGGGCATGTCAACATGGGCTCAAAGACTTGATCATTCACTTGTTTTTCTACGCATTCAGTCCTATTTGTGCATTTGTGCGCGCATTCTGTGTGTACGTGCAAGCATTTAACCACTCAAGACATGTCCCTTACAGTCAGGCACATACTGTCCTGAGTAGCTCTCTGTGCCTGCCCATGCTTACACCCCATAGCTTCATGCATTGACATTGTGCATCACAGGATGCACTTGTCAAGATGGCCATACTGAACAGCATCACTGGCAGTTCCAGTTGGATGCGCCATGGGAAATGCAGTTGCAGATTTGCATCCTGGGCAGCCCGGCATAACACTTGGCTTCTCATTAAAGCCAAAAGGCGTAGTCTTGTATTTCTGTTCTTTTTCTAGATTTGTGCAAGGAGGGTACCATACCTGGTTGGACACCATGGCTACACGCTGTGCAAACCTGCAGGTGGAGATAGACTCGTCCAGCTGCTCATGCTGCGCTGTGATGTTGGCAATCATGACAGTGCGGCAGTTGCCGCCCAGACTGTCGCGCAGCACCTGGGTCATCATAGAGTTCCTGTAGGGTACGTGAGGTCTCTGCTGTCCCATACTCCTCTCCTGAAGCATACATGCAAGCCTGTTCTGCAGATGCTCTACTGGCGGCCTGAGTCAGCTGTGGCAGAAATGTCCAAGCAACAGGCACATTCTGCACTGTCTTGCACCGGCTAGATTATCACAGACTGTATGCATGGTACACAAGGTATGTGCTGAATTGCAGCGCTTATTCGGCAGCACCCTCAAGGGGGTGACTGGAAGTAGGGGGGGAGTACATCAGCTAGATCCAACATGTAATCTGAAGGAGACCATCTGCAGGTGCAGTTTGCATGAGGAGACTCGCAACAGACTTCCTTTGTCATGCACTACAGGCTGACACTTGACTAAACAGACCTCTGAGCTGCTGTTGCACCCACGTCTGTTGACATGAAGGTATAACCTGCTGCATTCACAGCACACCACTCGCATGTTTGTTGCTCGGCAGGACGTGTGAACCTGAGCTACACGTGTTGCTACAATGTTGGGCAAACATGGTGGCAGGTAAACACAACACCCGCTGAAAATAAGTTTGTTGCTCCTGGTCTTTCACCCATACTCTTTGGTATTGTGGTGTTCACAGTGTAACACAACTAGTTGAGGCTATACCCATGGGTTGCAGTCAAGATGGTTGAAGCCCCACCTGCAGAGCTATGATGACCTGCTCTAGGTAGTGCAAGGACAGATTGATGAATTTAGCCTCCCTCAGAATTGTGCCATCAATGTTGGTCTTGCTGACTCGCTCTGAACCAGCGAGGTCCACCAGATTCAGCTTTGACCGTCGAACTGTCTCCTCACCGGCCTGAAAGGATGCCTTTCATTGGATTTGTAGCTTTTCAGGCAGGATCACATGCTCATTACGGTGCTGATGCACTTGAGTGAGCAGACACAACGTTGGCCTGTGTCAACAGATGGTGCATTTTGGTGAACTTACTGATTCAGTTAATGACAATGTATTGATCCCTAGGGGAAGGTATGCACAATCTTAAGCAGCTGCCTGTATCAAATCCTTAATAGATCAATCAGCCTACCAACAACAATGTGCGTCTGATGTGTGCACACGCAAGGATTCTGCATGCATGAGGACTGTCATGTGCAGAGCAGTGCAAAGCCACTACATGGCCAGAATGTACCTGTCTGGCTTCCACGTAGATAGTGAAAACACAGTGGGAACGTGAACTGGCCATGTTCATTGGGGTCTCACTGATTGTCCTGTTGGTGTCTCCCAGAAAGAGCTGCACACACACACAGACATTATGATGTGGCATATCGGCTCTAGTTTGTTGTTTCAATGTCATGTTACCCCATCATTCAACCCTGGAACATGTATGGCTAGTACCTGGCATGCATCTCATGGCTGAAGCATGCAAACACTCTTTGCATGCGAGACTATGCGACGCTTACACTTGAGTATGTTTGTTTGGTTTGTGCTTACAATATTCTGCCTATTGTACAGTGACTATGTGCTAGCTTGCTTGGTTTCACGTGCCATCTGTATAGTCAGGAAAGGCTGATGACAAGTCACCACAAAAGGCATGGGTACGTGGTTTTGTGCATGAGGGACATGGTGCTGTAACATAAATAGGAAACATATCAATGTCGTCCTTACTGATCAGGCAGTAAGGGAACTGAGTGATAAGCCATCAAAGCTTGCATTGATAGTATCAGCAGTATGCAAGTTTCCTGATGTACTGTTGTACATGCAAGAGTCTTACCAAGTTCAGTGCTTCTTCTTCGTTGTTGGCCCTGTGAATAGATAGGTTGCGCATGTGGATATTTGACTCCTCATCTTCCATGATGGCAACCCTGGGCAGATCTTCCAGCATTTGGACCTCCCTCTCAGGATTTAGCAGGTCATACCCTGTTTCATTGTATATCTCAAGATATGAGATGTGTACCTGCAGAAGACATTACAATGGTGCTTGAGTGCTTTTAGATCAATGGGCTTGGGGAAATTGCACGCACATCTCAAAGATATACAGCAAGCCTTCATCATGGTGCAATTGAGTTAAAGTGTGTTTAGTCTGTTACCAGTTTGTCCACGCTGGAAAGGCTAGCTGAGCATCTGTGCATAGTACATACCGTGTACTGATAGTCACCGCGCTTTGCGACCTCGCCAAACACCAATGAGATGGAGCGAGGGATGATACCCCTGTCCACGTATCTCTCAGGGCCTCCAGTGACTGTGAAAGTTTTTCCTGACCCTGTTTGACCATAGGCAAAGACAGTTCCATTGAAGCCTTGCAGAGCACCAAGCCCAACAGGCCTTGCAACTTTCTCAAAGACCTGTGCTGACACCAACACACATGCTGACACCAATGCAAGCTTTAAACACAGCTGGTGCAAAAGCGGCGCCAGGTTGTACCTCATCCTGCTTGGCTTCAGCTCCCAGGGTGCCATTGAATCTGAACTCATAGTGCTCCCTCTGATTGTTCACGTACCTGACATGGCATGAGCCACAAGTGACTCGCCAGTGTCAGCAACAGTGGGAAAGTAGCACGCAGCTTACCCTTGAGAGGCTGTCCGAGGTATGTTGAACTCAACTTTGTTTTCTGACGCGTCTAAAGCCAGACATGCTGATGCCTGCTTGACAGGTCGCACTCTGAGATAAATATCGATATGACTATTGCTTCCGACCTTGGGCGAAGCCATGATACACGAGTGATCAACCAAATTTGACTGATCTGCGGTCACAATTTCCCCTGGCCAGCCAAGCACGAACGTAGCTTGGCAGAAGTCTACACGTTTAGACTCCTGCAGTTGGCCTCCTGCACTTAGCCTGCATGGTACCTTCGGCGATGCGCATGACGCTGTCGAAACCCATTGCGTCCTTTCATTTTAGTCACTCCGAAGGTCACATGAACACTCTGTTCTGCACGAAGCAGGGCCCACCCTGATGCATTGGTACGCAATCTGGCTTATATTGGCTTATATCGTGCATATATCCGTCGTCCCTGAGCGTGATAAGCGGAGTCAGTCAAGCAGCAAGCCTTGGTTCCGCAGAGCTCAGAAACCCGGAATAAACAGGGCAAGCCTAAATACAATTAGGTCCGCACTTCAGCTGCACGACGCTAGCGCTGCAGCCCGATGCATCATTGTCACATTTATGACTTATTTTCAGCCCTGTAAGACTCTCCTGGGCAGCAAATCGAAGTTTTCGCTGCAGCCTTCCGAGTTTGCGACTTTGCCACACTACCTGTTACCTGTTGCCGTCACCCCTCATTTGATTCTGCTGCAGAATGTCGGTTCAAATGCAGTTGAAAGCACTGGAGCAGGAAATAAGTGACATCCATGCAAAGCATGCGGATGCGTTGAAGGCACTTGCAGCAGCAGAGCAGGCAGGAGATGCAGCTGAAATAGACCTTCAGCGCAAACGAGCGCTGGAGCTGGGCGATCAGAAGCTCACTCTGCTTAAACAAGAAACTGTTCTCCTGAGAAGGGTTCTTGCATTAGGTCAGCTGTGCTGCCAGCACTACTTGCCTGTATGTGAGACTCCTAGGCTTGGCACTGGGACTGTTAACGCAGTGCATACCCAGATTGCACTGGCAGACTTGCAAAGCATGTCACCAAAAATTCTTGCATGACCACATCTTTGGAAAGCTGTACCTGAGCGCACTAAGTCTCAGCCTTCCCTGCACCTTGTGGGCATGTTGTTGACACCACAGTGCGCTTGATGGGATGTTTTGTCACAGGTGCTAGAGCAGAGATGCGTTGTACTTTTGTTTTGCCTTTCACGCCTGATTGCAGAGCTCTGACCCGTCAACGCTTGCATTCTTATTTTTGCTCCGCAACTTTTTACATTGGTGAATTTGATGCAGCTTAATAGTTTACATGCTTCTGTATACACTGTTGCGGACACAGGTGCTGAAGAAGAGGTCTCAATTGTCACTCAAGATGGAAAGGAGGTTAGAGCCACTCTGCATGACGGCAGGTTGGATCTGAATGCTATTAAAAAGGAGCTGGTAATGGAGGGCTGGGGGCTTTGCCTGCTGGACGGCGTAATGCCTAGCTGTTATCACAATGGGCTGAGTCGTAGCAAGTTCAAGGCAGGCGCCGTAATCCAGGTTGTGATCGAAAAGAAGAGAGGTGATTTAAAATGCATGTTGTAATCTTGCAAGATGTTTCCACAACACACCTTGCAGCGTATCTGCAAGGTCAGGCTGGCAGCCCATTTCATCATGATGTCATTGCATGCTTGTGCAGTGGTTCTTACGCTATGAGCAGCAGTCCATTTGTGGCATGCAGATTCTATAAAGACCTTCGAAGCATATCCAGGGGCCAGGAGGTCTTGGTGGCCCTTCAACCTTTTCTCCTAAGCAGCAGACATCCTAACGCAGAAGCAACTATTAGCCAGAAAGACGCTATACAGAGAACTCTTCCGAAAGCCTCTTCCTGACACTTATAGCTGCGCCACTGAGGAGAATCTTCTGTAGTAAGATGGTTGTGTTTGAGACAGGAGCTCAACCCGAGCTGTGCTGAAGTGGACTGGCATTGCTGACAGAAGCTAGTCAGAAGCAGCATCACCAGGATGACTAAAGCCAGAGGATGCTGGAGGCGGGCTGGTGGACATCAGAATGAAATCAGCAACAGCCATGGAACAAAAATGCTGCCAAACTGCGCAGTGCATCAAGTCGCTGAAGTCCCTCTGGACTGGAGGACATCAGAGTGTGGTCGTCAATCTACAGCTCTGACACATGAATGCCAGCAATTCTGACATATGTTTTCAGACAGCTCAACATGCAATCCATCTGCTCAACACTGAGTCCCAATGTTTAAGATTAAAAACACATCCTTTCTTGTGTCCCTGCATTCATAGGCTGAGGAATGTCCAACACCCTCAGCTGTCTTAGGTCTTGCTGCAGCAGAGCATGCAGTGCCATATCAGGTTTCATTGTGTTGATATCCGGTTATCGGATGTATATTGGATACACAACAGCACAGCTTGCCTTTTAGCGCTCCCTGCACGTGATCCGCGTTAACCCGCACGAGCAATCACGCCAAGTCTGTGATATGACACAAGTTAGCCCTTTGAGGTGCTGGTGGTGAGTGTTCACATGAACTGCCATGCACTGTGCCTTGGTCAGAAATTGAATGAACAGAACAGAGGTGTTTTGCTCCCTTCGATATTGGTGTCTTGCAAGGAGCTCACTCAGCTGTATATAGCAGCTTTAAACTGTTTAGCACTCTATGATCCAGGCATATTACCAAGCTCTGCAAACCAGTGTATCCTTGGGAACGTGTATCTGAGATCCGATCTACCAGGGAAACTGTTTAGCACATCACTGGCAATGTCACTGACGTCAAAACCGCCTATAGCAGACCTGTCAATCAAGGCACCAGTGCTGTAACAGCTTGCAGTGAGAGCAGGCTGCCGTGCAATGCATGCAGTCATCTCTCATACATATCATCATATCATGTCACTCCAGCTCTGACCGAGCCGTAGACTGAGGTGCCTGCAGCTTGCCTTTACAAGCATCTCTTCAACAATACTTGTCAATGACAACAATACTTGGAAATGAAACATCTAGTCAGAACAGTACAGGGGCGCAATCCAGCGCAGCATCACTGCACACTACAGTATTTCATCCTGCTGATCACTGCAATAATCACTTGTAAGAAAATGCCTTTGCCAGTGAGTTGGTATCGTTGGCTGTGCCCAGAAGCAGATCACCCACTTCACTGTTTTGCACAGCAGCACGCAGCACTGGGATCTGAGGAATGAGAAACTCATTGAGGTACAACTTGGCTGCTGGCGAGGTGAGATTGCTGTTCTGCAGCTCTGGTGATAGGTACAAGGGGAATGTTGGCTCCAAAATCTGCAGCACATGTGTCCCACTCAGGACTGTACTACAAGAACGAGCTCAGACACAGAAAGGGCCAATGTGTGCCACCAGAAAAGGTCTTTGCAACACATGGTTGGTAGTGTTGTTGGACCAGATTGGTCATTGCAGTATGGCCATGGGCAGGAGACATGCCTGCTTCAACTAAAAACAGGCTTACAAAAAAAAACTGACAAAAAAGCTCAACAGAAGTAAGATTTGAAACCAAAAAAGCCTGCAGTTTATATAGTCAAGCTCATTTTGGATGTGGCAAGCCGGCTCATGAGCAAACTTCCCTTAAAGCAATACAACAGTGGCTGTGGGTGTCTCGACGCAATAGTGCTTGTAGGTTGGTATGCATGTTTACACACTTCCCTAGCACACAACTCTTGCGCCCTTCTGTACAACCCTTGTCTCATGACATAGCATGATATGATTACTTGAAATTACATGCAATGCTGGATACCACTATTCTCCAGCACATTGCTTCACAGCATGATACAGCTTGGTACAAGTACTGGCCCATTTTTTTAATAAAATGACAATAGGTAGGATTTCTGCAGCTGACAGGGGTGTGTGATCTCTCCTTACCTGCAGTGTGTTGGCCAATGTGTCCAACACATTGATATCCTGAACCAGGGTCGCATTGGCAAGCCCAGTGAACAGCTGGGGGTTGTTATACACAACAGTCAGGATGGCTGTTGCAGCAGCACTGGCCCCCGAGTACCCATACCGCTGCCCCAGGGTCTCTTGGTAGGTGGGAATGAAGCCGCTGACTAAGGCCGCCTTGGCTGTCGCGTTGAACTTCCACCCTATGGGCTTAGTCAGTGTGAAGCTGTCGAAGACGTTGCCGGTCTGGGCTGAGACCATCTGCAGCCATCATGATTGTCAGTGTGAATCTGCACATGGACTTACTCATTCTACAGAGCAAAGGTGTCAGTCTCAACTAACTGTTATAATTTGCAGCCCTCAGCGACACTGTCAGTGGCGGAGGCATTGACAAACATGTCATGATGACAGGGGTTGTTGGTGTAAATATGCACACGGACTTGCTCAACACACAGAATGGAAGTTTAAGTCTCGACTATCTAGATTTCTTTGATGTGCAGCCCTCAGGGACACTGTCAGCAGCGGAGCCATTGGCAACGATGTGGTTGTGCAAGTCATTGTGCTTGTAGTGCACAGGTGCATGCTCAAGCAATAGCTCATGCCCTGAGTGCCAACCCAGCCAAGAATATTAAGGATCCCATCAAGGCTTAGCCACCCTGAAGGTTGGTCCAAGCAAAATGACACCTTGGGTTCCCATGTACCCGATTTGGACAAAACAGCACAGTGTTCATCTCAGCAAAACAGGCGGGGTCTTGACAGAAGTAGCCAGCTTATGGCTCACAGCACATGGTACAAGCACAAATAATTCACCTCAGCAACAGAACACACAGCACATGGTACAAGCATGAAGAGGAATCACCTCCGCAAACAGAGTGGTCTGATTGACGTGATATCTCAAGTAGCCGTGCTCGATAGCTACAGCCTCAAAGAATGGAGGGATGACAGGCTCTGCTGTGCTCAACCACTGGCCAGCATTCCCATTTACAATCCAGACTGGTGCTTGGGATGAACCATCTGCTGCACGTGGCACGCAGGTGTTCTTAAAGACCTCACATGTGCGCTGGTAGTTGTGCACATGACCTGACAGCACCATGTCGACCTGCATCCAGCCGCATTGCAGCTGTTGGTCATGTCTACAGTAGAGGCGTTCTTGAAGACCTCACATGTGCGCTGGTAGTTTGTGCACGTGACCTGACAGCACCATGTCGACCTGCACACAGTCACATTGCGACTTGCAGTCATGTCTACAGTAGAGGCAGACAGCTTTGGGTTTGCTGTTGCAACTGTCAGTCATGTCTACAGTAGAGGCAGACAGCTTTGTTGTTGCTGTTGTAATTGTGCCGATAGCTAGTTCTTGAACACTTCACACATGCGCTGATAGTTGTGCACATGACCAGACAGCACCATGTCGACCTGCACAGTCACATTGCGACTTTCAGTCAAGTCTACAGTAGAGGTGGACAAGTCTGGCTTTATCCTTGAACCACGTCTGTACCTCACATGTAAGCTGGTGGTTGTGCACAACAGCCACGGTCCAATTCTTCAGTTTGAATAGACAGTACAGTCAACAGTATACAACAGTCGTCTTAACAGTACACAGCAGTTGTTTGATTTAAGTTGACAGCATGATTGACAGCTTTGACTTTGCAGTGCCAAATATGCTGCAGCACATTGTCAGCAGGCGTTTCTGAGTGCTGCATAAGTGTGCTAGTAGATGCCCTCATAGCCATATCAACCTGCAAACAAGCGCACTTGCCTCTTCTGCCTGAATCACAGCTTGGACCATGAGGCAAGGTGGTAAGTCTACTGCTCAACAGTAGACTTAAACATCAAGGTGCAGTGCACAGCAAGGTGCTCATGGACACTGCAAAAAACATCAAGTTGCTCATGGACAGGGGCGCTGATAAGGATTCACTCCGCCAGATGGAATCAAGCCAGACTGCAGACCAGACACTGCTGATGTCTGCAGCGTGGCTGCAATACAGAGAATGAATGCTGCAGCTTGTAATGGCAACTTTGCTGCCTGTGGTGCGCAGAGGTTCCTGCCATAGAAGAAGGAACAGACATAGAAAGGAGAAGAGGAAGATGAGTATGTCAGCCCAGTGGCACCTTTGAGATGGCAAGCTGAAGGTGCTAGAAACAGAAAAGAAGTGTCTATGCCGGCTGGCCATGACTGGAGCCTCTGATAGTCAGCTGAAGCTTCAGCTGCCCAGCCCAGCCTAACACAGCTTCAACAGAGTTCTTTGTTCTGAAAAGTCTCAGGAATTGCAGTGATCCTGTACAATGACAACAACAAACAACAACAGCAGCAGCAACAGCAGCAACGGCAGCAACAGCAACAGCAGCAGCAACAACACCAACACTTACACCTTCCCCAGCTCATGATGCGCTAGGTACATGCAGGAGGTGATTCCTGTGTACGCTACCAATACTGCCGTAAGCCAGCATGTCTTACCCCAGTCTGCACAAAGATGTCCTCAAAGGCGCTGCGCTGGTCCTGGGCTTGGATGACACTGGCTGTGTCCACAACAGTCGCATAGGCAGGCCTGTGGCCGTGCACAATCACCCATGGAGTCACATTCCTGTTCACATTCATCAAATCCTGCATCATCAAAATCATCATTGTTGTGACGGCCATCATTATCATCGTGTATTATCAGTGCACTATTGTTGTTGTTAGGACTATTGTTTTTATGAATATCCTGCACCATCATGATCATCATCCTCATTACACAAATTCTCAGGTAGTCTGCCTGCCCTGCGTAGATGCATACGGTCGTGATAAACTGTCTTTGCGCAACTCTGTTTTCACAAAAACTTTACTCCAGCAGCAGAATGTTGGGATAGAATTCAAAAACAGGGCACATTCCTATGTGCTTGCAGTGTGCAGGTCAGTCTTGCATAGGCAGATGCATCGCTGTGCACGCACGCACATGCAGCTGCATTCCTGTTGATATGTTTCATCTTGTAAGTATGCAGCAACCACTGAAAACAGTTGAAGGCAATGGACCTTGACAGCATACTGAGGCCATCATTCTGCCTTGTATAATGTGCTTGAGTGCCAACTTCCCAACAAGGTTTTCTGCTGGTTCCTTTGCTGTGAACATAACGTGACATGGCAGCTCCCAAACAGCAACAGGTGTAAGCTTGCGTCTTTCTCACTGGATATGGTGGATAGCATTGAGGGGGGTGCTCAGATTCAGGTTAAGGGCGCTTACAGTGAGTATGAAGTTGAACTGCTCAGAGCCTCGCGAGTAGTCCAACTCTGTGCTAAAGACCAGGTTGTGGATTGGACCAACGTCAAAGGAGTACCACAGCTTCAGGTACTGTGAGGGCATCTGGTAGCGCTTGTAGAAGGGGATGCCGCACTCACCCCCTGCAATGATATCTTATCAATGTGCTATGAGCAATGCTGCATAGTATATGCGTTAAATGAATGTTATTAGTGAGTGGGGGAGTGAGTGAGTGAGTGGGGGAGTGAGTGAGTGAGCTGAGCCAGCAGGCAGGTAGACTGGTTGAGCAAGTTAGCCAGTGAACGCATGACTGAACAGATGACTGAACAGATGAGTTAGGCAAAAAGAGCAAAGTGACTAAGGATCTGACTGATCACAGCATCAAGGGCACACCCCGCACGTACCTAGCTCATCCTGAGCGGGAAAGCAACTTTATTATTATTATTATTATTATTATTATTGTTGTTGTTGGACTTGTTGTTATTGTTATTGTTATTGTTATTGTTATTGTTATAGTTATAGTTATTGTTATTGTTATTGTTATTGTTATTGTTATTGTTATTGTTATTGTTATTGTTATTTTTATTGTTATAATTATTATAATTATTATTATTATTATTATTGTTGTTATTGAAGAATCAAGGGCAGACCTGAGTCAGTGGCGGTGTTGGCGAAACGGTCACTGGCGCCAATTGGGCGCCTTCCGGGCCAGTCAGTCTCGTGGTTTCCCTCCGCAACCATGGTGGGAACATGGCGGGAAATGGTTTCGTACTGATCAAAGCCCACATCCCATTGAGTCTCAAAGCCTCTGCACTCAATACAGAGTCAGTATGTCATACATGCAAAGTTGATGGTAAACACACAAATTGACATGGAATGGCAAATCTGCACCACAAAGGTCTCGACCTCAGTAAATGAAAGTCTTGTCTTGGCATGGTTGATGACACTATGCATCTGTCCAAAGCATGATTACTAACTTTTTCTTAACAAGAAACGGCTCATCACTTGCTGACCTGGCATAGTTGACATCACCATTCATCCACAGCAGAACAGGGTTGTTCTTCAGCTCAGCTTCAAGCATGCCGGTGATGACTAATCCTGCGCCCTGCTGCAGCCCATTACCATTGTACTGGTTGGTGATACTGGACAGGATTTCTGCAATGCTTCCTGCACAGCCAGGCAAAATGTCAGATGCTGTTTCAGCCAAAAACCCTGCAAACCTGCCACCAGCAAATCAAGCAACAATACTCATGAATAAGGATTGCAAAGGTAAGGCATACACTGCCTCAGTCTCAGGCCGCCTTGTGTGAGTTACAGTATCAAGACACTGGAAAGACTGTTGCAAGGCTGACTCAGCTAGTCCAGCTTGCATCCAAGCCACTGCCAAGGGCCTGTTGCTGAGCCTAGGTAATAGAGTCTTGGCTAGAATTCATTCTTGATATTTGCTCTGCTGCAAATGGTGAACTTCAATGAGGCAAGCCAGAATGTCTACAACGCCTGTTTATAGAAGCCTGGCAGTCTGTCCAGGTGTACATGCATAACCCACCTGGTGCATTGTAGAGACGCTGGTTGTGGTCGTCTTCCCACTCATTGCTGCCGTCTGGTTCAGCATGGCCCATGTCAGCAGTGTCCAGCACGTACACACTGGTGTTGGGGCCCACTGCAGGGGGGGTCAGGAAGTGGGCTTGAGAGCTGAAGTTGCCAAAGTTCTGCACAGACGCACAGACAGTTTGCCAGGACACTGCACACAGCTGTTGCAGCATGTAGACACTGGTGTTGGGGCCCACAGCACAGTGGGGGGGGGGGGTTGTCAGGAAGTGGGCCTGTCAACTGAAGTCACCCAAGTAAAGGAGGGGGAAGGGGAGGGGGGGGCAGAGGGGAAAAGCAGGAATAACATACAAACTGAGGCTAACATGCCAAAGAGCCACACCATCAGGCCATGCATGTGCAACATGACAGATCACGGTGCCACATGCGCAAGGCACTAAGTGCTCACCGGGTCACCGTAAGTGTAGTAAAACGTGGTAGATGGTGTAAGGTTAGTCAGGATGACATTGTTCATGGTCCCAGGGTCAATCCATCCGTAGCTGTTGGCTGCAGCACCACACATGTCCTGCCTGGTGTAAGTGGTGGTATTACCAGTCATGGTACTGGTAAGACTGCCAGAGCTGGTCCCATAGTGAACAGTGGGACTGCCAGCATCCCTTGTAAGCCATTGCACTGAGATTTCCCTGCGGTCAACACACATCTGATGTGATTGAAGATCGCAAGAAAGATGTAAGTGCACAGGTAGGGTGTGCACACAAGCATGTACAGACATGAGCCATGCATGGACATCATGCAGAGCAGTAGCAAGCACCCATGCAGAGCAGCAGCTTCTGATTGACCTTCTGAATGACTACTGGGGGTCAGTTGAGGTGAATCCATGGGCATTTACTGTCAACAAGAGTGATGTTTGCAGCATAGGCTCCTGTAAATCATGCTTCCTTATGAGTCATCAAGACATGCCCAGCTTTTGCTGGCACAGAGGTTAGTCAGTGCTGTCACATGCATGATATTGGGCTCAGACTGATCCTTGGTGCCCCATGTAGGGCAACAGGCCCTTTTACCCTTTGCTTATTGTACTCGTTTCAGAGTGTGTTTGTAATGCACACACCCATACAGGGTTTGAATATGATGCTGACATGGATCATGCATGTAAACATGACTAAGGCCGGGGCTCACCCCTGGTTCCCAGTGTAGGCCAAGTGCCCTTGGGTTGGCTCATTGTAGTTGACAATGGTGATGTTGGGACTTCTGGCAATCACATCAACATCGCTGAAGTTGCCACTGTGGGTGATGTTTGAGAAGAAGAGGAAGTGTGGGTTTGCACGCTGGTTCAGAATCCGAAATCTGCAGCAGCAGCATGGTTAACGCTGAGCAGTGCGTAAATTGGGTGAGCTTTGCTAGGCAGAAAATTGGTGAGATGCAGGCGCTGTAGGAAGTGACATGGTGCATCAGCCTAAATGATGCTGATGACTATGAATGGCATAAGAACGCCAGCTGAAATGGTGTGCAGCTCTGATGTCAACGTTTCACAACACAAATATTACAGCAACACCAAGTATTTGCACTGTGGTTTATTATTGACTGACAAGCAAGCTCCAATGAGCACGTGAACATGCAACATTGTGATATCCTGGAATGTTGGCATTGCTGAGCGCCCCAGAGAGTACAACGCTGATCGGTGTGTACTTGAAAGAGACAAATACAAGCAAGCGCATATGTGGCAAGAGCACTTGGTGTGGACGAAGATAAGGAGCAGTGCTTGCATGCACACTAGTACTGTTTTTGGCTGTGACATCCAATGATGCATGCATGCCACCAAGCTATGCAGGTCAGTGAAACCTTTGGGACATGTGATCCAGTGCTGCAGGACATACAAGGACGCACATGCTAAAGTTAGCTCATGCACATACATGGGCTTCTTGTTTGAACTATGACTTTGACTGAAACTTTGAGTTCACTACTTGAACAAAGAAACTTACGTGGTGGAGCCACTGCCGGTCGTCAGGTAATTGGGGTTTGTTTGCAGAGCCCAGCGGTATTTGAGGGGCACTGTGTTGTGGAGATTGGCATCTGGTGCATAGGAGGTGGGAATCACAAGTGCCACTGCATCTGCTGCTGTTGGGTTTGGCACACCTGACCATGATACCTGCGTGAAGGCATGCGCATGAAGGTGTGTGCGTGACGATGTGTGCAGGGAGGTATGTGTGTGTGAAAACATATGGTGGAGTTGTCTTGTGGTCGGCAGCCTTGTTGAGTCCGCATGCCAATCAGCAAAACATATAATGTGATGTGGCTATGAGGTATGACAGGTGGCAGAGGCACACCATTGGCAACAGCCTAGCGTACAGGATGAAAGTCAGGATTTCCACCACTTGAGGCCATAGAGGATGCTGGTGAATGCAAATAAAACGGCACCTTTCACGCATGTTTTGGCTGATTCTGACGTGGTGAACATGGTGAACGGGCTTGGGAAGTTTACCGTGACCGTCTGTCCAGAATACAGCAGAGTGGTGCTATTCAAAGTCAGGCTGACGTTTGAGTTGATGTTTTGGGCGGAGGGTTGCGCCTGCACGGCCGACAGGCTCAGACCCACCCATAGAAGTGCAAGCGTTGGTTTGCCTAAGTTCAGGGCCATCGCTGGGCCACCCGGACTTCTGCAATAGGTCACACCACAGTCAAAGAGGTCAGGGCGGCGCTCGCAAGCTTGACCACCAACATGACGCAGCAATTGCCAGCACCTTAGCGATTGAACTGCAACTTGAACAGCCGACACGGGCGACGCAGGTTGCAGAACGACATACCAGTTGATCAACGAGGTCAATCGACAGCTGCAAAACGGTCTTGGGAGGTCCGCCCGATCCCAGACAGCAGAAACGAGAACAAAGATGTCAACGCCGCTCAGACAGAGGCACTCATCAAGGCTTGGGGAGCGTGTACGATAGCCTGGCGCGCTGGGTACACTCTGCCGAGACCAGCTTTGCAAAGGAATCTAGGACTCGTGACATGACTAACGTCCTCAACCTCACAACTGCTAGCAGGAATATGCCACGCACCTTCTGATTAGAAGAGCTTCATCTAAAAATTCTGATTATGACGTATATAGTGCTGAGCATAAAGTCAGAAGCGCCGCAACCAGACGCTGCAACGCATTTGGTATGAATATAATACTTCCAATCAAGGCATACTGAAGTGCTACTGCATCATGCTGAACACATTTGATTCGAACACACGAACATGCACGGACTGCATAGTTAAACGAGTTGCGATCTGTCAATCCTTGCACAAGCCTGACGGGTGGCAAATCATTGGCATCAGCATTCAGATTGCTGTACCATCAAGTGATGTAGGCAGGCAATGCCATATAGCTGTGCGCCTCAGACTACAGCAGATCTAATCAAGCCAACAATTGATGATACTACAAAAGAGCCTTCACCAAACGCGGGCAGTGGACCACAAAGCTAAGTTAGTTGTACATACTAGTCATGTCCAAATGCACGCGTTCTTACTACATGGTTGCTCAAGCATTGTCTGAGACTCATGTGTTATATGACACTCTGGATGGCATTGCCTCCAAAAGGTTGGTCTATGTTTCCTTCCTGACACTGCCGCACACAGCACAGGCAAGGAAGCCAGCTTGCTTGTCCTCATGCCTGTATGTGCAGATTGGGCATGTCCATCCACTGGGTACTGCAGCTTCTAGAGCAGGTGCTGCAGCTGCCTGATCACGCCGCGGGGAGGCTCCCTGCTGGCCGGCTGTCCCTGCCCTGGGTGTTGCGCCCTGCCCTCTGCCCTGCCCTGCGTTCAAGCGCTGCTGTGCCTGCTGTGGTGCCGCGGGGCCGGCTGCTGCCCTGATCACTGGCTTCTGTCCGTGCGTCAGCGGTGGCTGCTGCTTGTTCTGCTGCTGCTGTACAAAGGGCACTTGGCCGTTGGACCTTGAAGGGGCATTTCCTGCAGCCACAGGTGCCTCTGAGCCCCAGCCATCATTGCTGTCAGAGCGGGGGAGGGGCTGTTGGGAAGCATGGGTGACACTGGCATCAGCCCCCAGGGGTGGGAAAACTGGGTTCCTATCAACGGGGGGCTTGTAGTACTGCTGCTCCCTCCTGTGGGTCTGGGCAGGTAGGGGGGGTTGCATTGCAGGGCGAGGCTCAATGATGCTTGCCTCTAGTTTACCTGGCTTAGCTGCAGCGAAAATCAGTCATGTCTGGGGATCTTGCAAGCAATGATTGTTCTGCATCTAATACGCATACTGCTTGCAGCACTAAGGAAACGTCATGGTAACACCTGCACATGCCTTTTGACAGTGACGCATTCATTCTGTGACATTGCCTAGCTGCTACTCAACATGTCAGCAAACAAATACAAGGATCGCTGCAACCAGCAATTTGGCGCAAATTTGGCACGGCTGTGGGGCTGGTAAAGCTCACCCATTTCACACTAATCATAGCCATTGACAGCAGTCATTCACAAACTTGCTCCGCCAATGAAGCATTTCAAGTCAGCAGACCAAGGATTGAACGCATGCCAGGTCTCACCTGACTTTGCTGTTCTGCTGTCTGAGCCATCAGATGTCAGATGGGGATTGTACGGCACATAGGGCCGGGGTGCATACTGAGGGGCCTGCTGGGAGCTGCCCTGCCCTTTGGGCGACATCTGGGGACTTTGCCCAGGCTTCTGACCCTGTGACAGTACAGCACCACTCAACATCACGCCAATCATCTTGCCGCCAGGACAGATTTCACCTTGATTGTGATTTCACGGGAATTACACAACTTTGAGTGTCATGATGAAAGCCACAGACCGCATGAGAGGCTCCATTACGAAGAAAATTCAAGACGACACCTTTTGGCGTCAATTTAATGAGTAGCCACGTATTATACCGGGCAGCCCAGGTCCATCATGCCACAGAACGGCTGTGCAGTCCTTGTAGCTGTTAGCAAAAGACTCAAAAGCACTCCCAAGATGCACTTTAGCAGGCCTTACAGTCGCTGGTACCTTAGCCTGCTGCTGAGGTGGCATCCACTGGGGGAGGGTGCTATCAGATGGGGGCTGGTAGGCGGGTCTGTTTCGGCCAGCACTGCCAACAGGAGGAGCAGCTGAGGCACTGCTGTGCTGATAGCCCTGGCCCTGTTTGATGATGAAGGCCAGGGGGTCTGAGGAAGTGGAGGGGCGCTCTGGGCTCTGGGAGGGGGTGTACCGGGGTTGAGAGGGGGCTTGGCTGGGGCTGCCTGAAAGTGGGTTGTACTGCAGTGAACCTGCTGCAGCAAGGCGTTGTCAGCGGAACTATCAAGATGCTGCATTCTGCTGCTACAGAGGCAAGTCTGCAGACAAGGGAGACATGCCCGTGAACCTGGCTAGAAACACAAAAGAGCCACAGCACCAAGGCATGATGTGGCGCAGGCTTGCTGGGTCATAGGTTTGCCCATGGAGGTGTGATAGCTGCAGCTGGAAAGTGCAAGAGCTGGAGACTGCGTGTCTGTGCAGGTCATTCAGTGGCATGTGATGTTGCCTACCTGATGCCTGCCTGCCCCTGTCAGGACTGGGTGCCACAAGCCCTGCAGCATCTCCTGCAGCCCCATTGGCCGTGCTACTGGAGAAGGATGGGGTGCCCGCAAAGCCCGGGGGAGGGGTCTTGCTTGCCTGAGGGACAGATGCAGCATCTGCTGAGTGAAGCTTTGCTTGTGCTATGAGCCTGTGTTGCTCATCAGGGGGTATGTAGCTAGGCAGGCGGCCTGAGTACTGCACCTTCTTGATGCTTGAGTCACCATTTGGACTGGACTGGCTTGAAACCTAAGGATGCAACAGGCTGTCTCGCAGAGAGGTTGCAGATAGGGGACGGTGCACATGGTCATGAGTCAGAGGGTAATCGACGAAACTGTTGGAGACGCAGCAATCTAGACCATGATCCACATATAAGGCATCTCAATTGGCAAAGCATGTACAGATCCTGGCTATCAGTGTCAGAGGTGGTACTGACAAGCATGCAACAGAGTTAGTGTTACAGGTGAATCTGACCAGCATGCAACATGCAAGCCACAGGAAACCGTAAGACTGAAACAGGTAGCACACACACACAACCACACACACAGAGATCAGAAACAGGACAAAAGCAAATCAACATATTGAGCTAGCTCAACGGCCACACGCTGGCAGCAGATGTCAGTGACGCCGCGCAGACTCCTATTACTACACACGCTCTCTTGCATATTGACACGCACCTGGCTTGACTCCCCAGCATCAGCAGCAGAGTCAATGAAATCAGCCGGTCCTAGACCTGGTATGAAGTCCACAGATCCAAAGGCAGCAGGAGGCTGAGCAGCAGCCTGCTGCTGTGAGCCCTGTAGCAGCTGCTGTGCTGCCTGCTGCGCCTCAACCTGTTGCAGAGACAGCATGTTCAAGGCTGGAACAGGGTTCTGCGCCATTTGGGCTTCTACCTGTTGCAGTGACAGCATGCTTGCAGCTGGCATGTTTGCAGCTGGCATGCTTGCAGCTGGCATGCTTGCAGCTGGGACACCCTGCAGCAGGAGATGCTGCATTGAGGCGGTGTAGGAGTTGATGGAGAGTGTTGCTCGCTGGGCCGCACTTGTGTGCAGATGAAATTGTGCTGGCACAATCATGTATTGCATGGCAGATCTGTAAGCAGCTGCGCATGGTCACCTGAGTGTGCTTGAAGTTGTGTTGCAAGCATCAACAGATAACTGACCATGATCTGCATGACACCCTGTTTTGAGTGTATGTAGCAGTACAAGGCAGGTCAATGGACGATGAAGGATGGCTCATTGGGAATTTTAATGGGTCTGGCATCAGCCATAGTAGACTTGCACATTGATGGACAACAGTCAGGGAACTCCTGCTAGTTTTGTGGCGCCTACCTGAGAGCTGGATGAGCCAGCCTTCGCAGACTCATGATCAGAGTCATGGTCAGAGTCTGCTGCACCATTGCCAATAGCTGCTGCTGCTGCTGCTTCTGCTGCAGCAGCTGCTTTCTTGGCTTCCAAGTTCTTGGTCCTTTCCCTCCACACTGACTGGTCAAAGCCAGCCTTGGAAGACCTAGACAGTTCAGAGTCCAGAGCCTGCATGCGTGCCAACGTCTCACACACTGATTGACATCTCTGGGGGATGATGTCCTTCACTTGGCCTTGTCATGTTGTTGCACGAGAAGTTCACATGCAATTTATTTAAGCAATGGCATGCAACACTTTTGCATGCTATCTTGCATGCAGCCAGGAGAAAACCAGCCCATGATGATGCTTGAGCGTGAACAGGACGCAGATGCTTTGTTGACAGAGCAAACACAATCAAATGTTGGAGGATGATGCACAGCACAGCACACAATACAGAAGCCAAGCAGTGGTACAGTCCATAGTGGCCTGCCTTGAGTTGTTCCCCAACAAACTCCTCGCCAAAGCAAGACAGGGCCAAGCTCTCCTTCAGGATGTGCATGGCATCTTGGGAATGCTTGAATGAAGCTGCCCCTTCCACCATTTCCCCCACCAGGTGCTCTGCCCAGTCATTCTCATTGTTGGCGCTCAGCTCTTGCATGAGGACTGTCACCACATGCGGCGGCCTGTCATCAGATTTCAGCTGCAGCAATACAGCAGGGTACAACTTACTGAGAAGCCTTGATATCAAAAAATAAAAGAAGATCTCAGTGACTTACAAATGTTGTCTTGCTAAAGTGTTGGCTTTCCAGATGTCATAGCAGCCAAAAGCTTTCACAAACATGACCACCAACCAGGTTCCAGCCACACCAAGGGAGCAGACTGTGCAAGTGCAGGCCAGACAGTGGTCCACAGTTGGTCCACATCTTAGCATGCATGTCAATTTGTTGCAATCTGCATCAATCTGATGCTAAATGCTTGATATGTCAATGTTGCAGACTGTTTCACAGTTTCTCCAGCAGGCTGTGGAGCGACAAGTATTGATGCATGCAAAGCTATGATATGTCAACATCTGACGGAAGCCTCACCATCAGCTCTACCAAGTTCTGCTCAAAGGACTCGCCAACATGGCACACCACGTTCTGCATGATCTGAACTGACCCTGACCGCCGTGGCTGCAGCTTCAGAAGCTGCTTCACCAAGAAGCGCCCCGGTGACTTCTTCTGGATCTCATGGGCACTTCGGGCCAACA